>Ga0163151_10005776_pt1 | contig 15527 bp, 14 predicted proteins | sample OliLakLV19MP5IB2_FD_145596 | JGI IMG/M metagenome (GOLD analysis project Ga0163151, IMG submission 145596) | Freshwater microbial mat bacterial communities from Lake Vanda, McMurdo Dry Valleys, Antarctica - Oligotrophic Lake LV.19.MP5.IB-2 | ecosystem: Environmental > Aquatic > Freshwater >...
AATTTTCTCTGAAATTAGAGATGCAAAAATACTCCTCGAGATAAAACAGACAAAAATATTTCCGCAAAAATTAAAATCTAAAAAAAAATACGGTTACATTTGTTAAAATCAATTAATAGAACCTCCCTTATATTAATTTCTATTTTATTCTTTTTACATGTTAGATACGTATCTGGCCAATGGCAAAAAGCTCAATTTAATATGCCAGATCTTCCAATGTGCTTTGCAGCTAAGGGCAGTGATATTTTTGTCGGAACTTTAAGCAGAGGTGTTTATGTATCCGATATCACCGCACAAAACTGGACAGAGGTTAATATGGGATTGCCATTAACGTATGGAGATCTCAACATTATGGATATAAAGGTGTGTGGGACAAATATATTTTTAGCTACAAATAATGGGATGTATAAATCAACTAACAATGGTGTTAACTGGTCCTTGGTAACGATGGTGCCGATAGATTTTTACACAACATTAACCTCAAGCGGGAATACAATTTTTGCGGGAACATACTTTGGTGATATTTATAAATCGTCAAATGCAGGAAATACCTGGGCGTTATTTAATAGTGGTTTGCCTCTGAACTATAGTGTTTCATCACTTGAGATACACGGCACAAAAATATTTGTCGCTTCAAATACAGATATGATTCACAGTTCTCCTGTGAACAGCGGCAATTGGCAAGCGGATACATCAGGTGTTGGAACAATGGCGATTAGTTCGTTTATGTTAAATAATGCTACACTTTTTGCAGGAACCTCGAATGGAGTCTTTAAATACGATACAAGTTCGGGTAATTGGTATGCGGCAAATGCAGGAATGCAAAATATACAGATAAATTCTTTAACTGTTTTTGGTTCAGATATATTCGCGGGAACATATAGCGGTGTATTCGTATCACCAAACCATGGAATGTCCTGGCAAAATTTAAGCACAGGCCTTGCCGACTCTTTAGTACTGCGGGTAATTGCTATACCCAATGGTCATGTTTATGCAGGTACAATAAATGGAGGAGTTCAACAATCCATCAATGCGGGTTTAAATTGGTCTGCCGCAAATAATGGTTTTCCATCCTGTCCGTTTAAATCTACAGAAACTATTGGTTCGAATATAATTGCTGCTTCCAATAAAACCATGATATTATCTTCCAATGCAGGAGTTACATGGAATCTGGATACACTAGGAATTGGTTGGAGCAGTGTAAATACCTTAACGAAAATAGGATCCGTCTTAATTTCAGGAAATTGGTCGAGTGGAATTTTTATATCAAATGATAACGGAATCAGTTGGAGTGCATCTAACACCGGCTTGCCTGTTAATGTAAGTGTTAATACTTTGGCAGAAGGTAACGGAAGTGTTTACGCGGGAACCTGGGGTGATGGTATTTACGAATCTACGGACAGCGGAAGTTCTTGGTCGGCGGTCAATAGCGGTTTGCCACTAAATTCGTTTATATCTTCTTTATTCGTTTCTGGAACCACTGTGTTCGCCGGTGCGCTGGGTAATGGAATACAGGGATTATTCACATTGAATACTGGCTTAGGCACTTGGTCCCAACAAACTAGTGGCTTACCCACTTCTGTTGGTGTAAGTTCGTTTGCGGTGAGTGGCAATACTATATTTGCAGGAACAGATTATGATGGTATTTATACATCTACAAATAGCGGCACCTCCTGGTCCAGTTCAAGCAATGGGATAATTAATACTGTACGAATATTTTCGCTTTTCACTATAGGGAGTGATGTGTTTGCAGGCACTTCAAACGGAATTTATTTAACCAATAATATGGGAGTACTTTGGACAACGCAAAATATTGGACTTTCGCCAAATACCAATGTCGTTGATTTTGCAAGTGACGGTGCATTTCTCTATGCAGCAGCCAATACAGGTTTGTGGAAAGTTCAATTATTAAGCTTGCCTCTATCGCTAAATGAATTTGAGAAAATAATTGATATTGTTTTATATCCAAATCCGGCAAATGATAAAATAATTATCCAGGCCTTAGGCAGAGAATCATTAAACGGATCAATTTCTATTTGTGATATGCAAGGAAGACTTATACAAAGTGTAAGTGTTAATGATCAAGCCTTTTCCAATGAGATAAGCATTAATATAGGAGAACTTGCAATTGGAAATTATATTGCATCAATCTCTACAAGCAAAGGAATGTATTTTGAAAAATTAATTGTAACAAGATAGTTGCTGCAATTAATTCGCAAGTATAATACATTATACAAACACAAAAGAAATTAATATTTCTCTAAACATATTTTTGCGAAAGTGAAAACTGTACAATTTAAAACCGCCGCCTGTGTCAACAATTCACTTTTAGTATTGATGCTTGGATAGTAAATGGTGACCAGTGAATCTGTACTAGAGGATACAGATAGATCGTTCAGGCAATCGTAATGATTGCTAACGTCATGTAGAATTATAAATGGAAAATTTTTTGGTCTCCGTTTAAGTAGCCAATTAAAGCAAGTTGTGTTGTTAATTGATCCGGTTCCGTCTGCATTAAAGTATAGTGTATCGCTAAACTGTTGAGTCGTAAGTTCATTCCCGTTTGAAAGTCCACGATCAATTTTTGTAAGCCTGTAATTTCCTGCGAAACCTGCAGCTGTGATCGTATCCATCCATGGTTGATAAAGTGTGGTGCCGCACCGAAGATCCTGAGTGTCAGGTGTAAGGAGTTTTTTGCACGCGGCAAAGTAAAGAGTTGAACATGTCAGAAATAATAGAACTGATTTTTTCATAAGTTTTTTATTGGTCGTTTATATAATTGAGACGACCATTCATAGTGCAAGTTACAGCTACTCAGCGATGGGAAGGAATTAACTATGGTATTACCAAGGTTTCATAACCCACAATTGATTTTTATTAATTTGTTATTTCATTCTTAAAATAGAAAACCTATTGTTTTTTTAACAAGGTTTCTTATTTAGAGAAAGCAGGGCTGTTAAACCAGAGAAAAATGTTGAAAAATTAGTTCCCAGCCACTTCAAAATGGCATTTTTATTAATAAAAACCATATATTTGTTAACTACACTATTGATATGGCAAAGGTAACAATAGACAATATTGAGATCGAAGTTCCGGACGGAACAACTATCCTTAACGCGGCAAGAATGATAGGTGGAGAGGTTGTCCCCCCTGCAATGTGTTATTATTCCAAATTAAAAACGAGCGGCGGTTATTGCAGGACCTGCATTGTTAAAGTAACACAGGGTTCTGCGAAGGATCCTCGCCCAATGCCAAAGCCGGTTGCTTCATGCCGTACAACGGTAATGGATGGTATGGTTGTTCAAAATATTACTTCTCCCGATTTGTTGGAAGCAAGAGCCGGAGTGGTTGAATTTTTATTGATCAATCACCCATTGGATTGTCCTATCTGTGACCAGGCAGGTGAATGTCACTTGCAGGATCTTGGTTATGAGCATGGTAAAATGAATACGCGTTATGAATTTAAGCGTCGTACGTTTAAACAAATTGATATTGGTGATTATATAAAATTGCATATGACACGCTGTATACTTTGTTACCGTTGCGTAAAAGTCGCGGAACAGCTTACCCCAGGTCGTGTGCATGGCGTTATGAATAGAGGAGATGTGGCGGAGATTAGTACATATATTCAGAATGCGGTTGATAATGAAATGTCGGGAAACATGATAGATGTTTGTCCTGTTGGCGCGTTGACAGATAAAACTTTCCGTTTCAAAAGCCGTGTTTGGTTTACAAAACCGGTGGAAGGGCATAGAGATTGTCCGAAGTGTTCCGGCAAGGTGAGGCTGTGGTTCAAAGGCAATGACGTGCTGCGCGTAACTGCAAGAAAAGACCAATACGGAGAAGTAGAAGAATTTATTTGTAACGATTGTCGTTTCCATAAAAAGAATATTTCTGATTGGATAGTTGAAAAACCAACACATATTGATCGCCACTCGGTGATTTCACAAAACCATTACGAAAATTTAGCACAATTAAAATTAGACGTATCCAAACAACAGAAGAAATTACAAGCAGGAAATAAAAAATAATTTATGAAAAAAGTTTTTAAGATTGTTGGATACCTTTTGTTGATTGTTATAATAGGAATTGTTGGATTACTCGCTTATGTAAAGCTGGCGTTACCAAATGTTGGTGATGCTGAGGATATAAAAGTGGAAGCTACACCGGAAAGGATTGAAAGAGGAAGATATTTAGCAAATCATGTTACTGTTTGTATTGATTGCCACTCTAAACGTGACTGGACAAGATTTTCAGGGCCCATAACCGAAGGTACATTTGGTATGGGTGGAGATCTTTTCGATCAAAAATATGGTTTTCCCGGAGCGTACTACGCAAGGAATATTACTCCTGCTGGAATAACACGTTATACGGATGGAGAATTATTCAGGGTAATTACAACGGGCGTTGACAAAGAAGGAAAAGCAATGTTCCCTGTAATGCCGTATCATAATTATGGACGCATGGACGAAGAAGATATTAAAAGTATTATTGCTTATATAAGAACTCTCGCACCCATTGAAAATAAGGTGCCTGAATCTACATCTGATTTTCCAATGAGTTTTATTATCAATACTATTCCTAAAAAAGCTGAACTTACAAAGATGCCTGGTAAAAGTGATGTTGTAAATTATGGAAAATATATTGCTAATGCCGCAGCATGTATCGATTGTCATACACAGGTAGAAAAAGGACAAATTATTCCTGAACTTGCTTTTTCAGGTGGCAGAGAGTTTTCCTTGGGTGATGGTAGAGTTCTTCGCTCTGCAAACATCACTCCCGATATGGAAACCGGTATTGGTTCATGGAGCAAAGAAAGATTTGTAGAACTTTTTAAGTCACGTTCCGATTCTGCAACACTTCACACAAAAGTAGACCCAACTGGATATATTACCATGATGCCATGGACAATGTATGGCGGAATGGATAAAGAAGACCTTGAAGCTATTTATACGTATTTAAGAACAATGAAGCCTTTGAAAAATACAGTAGAAAAATTTACACTGGCTAAATAGTATGGAGCTTAACGAAATTATTTACAAATTTATTTTAGTAGTAGTAGTATTTAGTATAACACTGCTTATTGCCATGTACTCTACTTATGCTGAAAGAAAAGTTGCAGCCTTTTTGCAGGATAGGATTGGCCCGGATCGTGCGGGACCATTTGGAATTTTGCAGCCGCTTGCAGACGGTGTAAAAATGTTCATGAAGGAAGAAATTATCCCAAACGTTTCTAATAAATGGTTGTTTATTCTTGGTCCTAGTATTGCCATGCTTACGGCTTGCATGACCGGCGCTGTAATACCCTGGGGAACCGGTATTACAATTGGCGGACATTATTATTCTTTGCAAGTTACCGATGTAAACATTGGAATACTTTATTTGTTTGGAGTTGTTTCCATTGGAGTATATGGAATAATGATCGGCGGCTGGGCATCCAACAATAAATATTCATTGTTAGGCGCATTGCGTGCATCATCACAAATGATCAGCTACGAGTTAGGTATGGGTCTGGCGATTATTGCATTGACCATGACAACAGGTACTTTAAGTGTAGGTGAAATTGCGGCGCAGCAGTATGGCTGGCATTGGAATATTATTTATCAGCCATTAGGATGTTTGATATTTATCATTTGCGCTTTTGCAGAAACCAATCGTGCGCCATTTGATTTACCTGAATGTGAAACGGAATTGGTGGGTGGCTACCATACTGAGTACAGTTCAATGAAACTCGGATTCTATCTTTTTGCAGAATATATCAATATGTTTATTTCTTCGGCGATAATTTCTACCTTTTATTTTGGAGGATACAACATGCCTTTCATTGGCAGATTTGTGGATGGCAATACACTTGCGATACTCGGGGTTGTGTTTTTATTCGCGAAAATATTTTTCTTTATTTTCTTTTTCATGTGGGTGCGTTGGACATTGCCGCGTTTCCGTTATGATCAATTGATGCACCTGGGCTGGAAAATATTGATCCCATTGTCCATCGCTAATATTTTACTTACCGGGATATTTATGTATATTTTCAGATGATTTCTGTACTCAGAATATCATTCATTGCTTTTTTCTCTCTTATTGTTTCAATAGGATTTGCTCAGGATACAAATACTTCTTCAAAGGACCTGAAGAGAAAAAATCTTAAATCGACAGCCAGGGAACAAATTAAAATGCTTCACGATGGTGGTGTTTTATTGGTAAGGTTATCGACAAAGAAAAATGCAATAGAAGCATTAAGGAGCCAAGGGAAAAAAGAACAGGCGGATCAGATGCAGAAAAATCAGGATATATTGAACAAAGCAATAATAAAGGGATTCAAGGCAGAATATAAATTCAGTCCTGTTTATTTTTTCTATAGTGATTATTCAAAAAATGTAAGTAATAATGAATTAAATGCGGTTCCTTTTTTAGGCGAAGACCTGATGCCTGATAAAAGTATCCAGGTGACTCAAAGTAAATTTTTAACTGCGGAATTTTCTTCCCTTAATGCAGAGTCGATGGATGGGACGGCACTTATAATAATGAATGAAAAATTCGAGAAATTAAAAAGACCTTTTCCGTTTTACGTAACTGAGCGCAAAGGAACGCCATTGGAGAAAGGCCCTGGAAAAGTGGTGGGCAAGATGGAGAAAAAATTAAACAAATTTTATAATAAGTAGGTGTGGTTGTTTACGTTCACAGTTTATAATCGTTCGTTTTGAGAACCTCAACGAACGGAATCCGTGCCCTGAGGTTCTCGAACGGTACATAATAGGTCTACTTTATTCGAACACTTTTACATTTTTAATATGAAACATTTTGACACAGATGCAATAAGAATCCAGGCTGAACGCACTCAGCAAAATGAGCACTCAACTCCTTTATATCTTACGAGCAGTTTTGTTTTTGAAAATGCTGAGGATATGCGTGCCGCATTTGCTGACGAAACAGAAGCAAATATTTACAGCAGGTTCTCAAATCCTAACTCACAGGAATTTATTGATAAAATGTGTGCCCTGGAAGGCGCGGAAGCAGGGTTTGCTACTGCATCAGGCATGGCTGCTGTGTTCGCAAGTTTTATGGCATTGCTAAAGAGCGGAGATCATTTAATTGCTTGCAGTTCGGTTTTTGGATCGACAGATACTGTTATTTCAAAATTTTTACCCAAATGGGGTATTGAATATTCATACTTTGATGTGAATAAACCGGAGAGTATCGAAAAGCTGGTGAAGAAGAATACAAAGATGATGTTCGTGGAAACACCCACCAATCCAGGCTTGGATATCATTGATATTTCTTACGTCTCTTCAATTTGTAAGAAGTATAATATTTTATTGAACGTTGATAATTGTTTTGCAACACCGTATTTACAACAGCCAATAAAATTTGGAGCTGATATTATTACCCACTCTGCAACAAAATACCTTGACGGACAGGGAAGAGTATTAGGCGGAATTGTATTGGGTAAAAAAGAAATTATAAAAGATATTTATTTATTCTGCCGTAGCACAGGTCCTGCGCTTTCCCCCTTTAATGCATGGGTGCTTTCAAAAAGTTTAGAGACACTTTCTTTAAGAATGGAAAAACATTCTGAAAATGCATTGAGATTAGCAGTGTTTCTGAGTAACCATCCATTATTAAAAGACAGGGTGAAATATCCGGGCTTAACCAGCCACCCGCATTTTGAAATAGCAAAAAAACAAATGAGATCAGGTGGTGGATTGTTGACATTTGATCTAAAAGGCGGAGTAGAGCAGGGGCGTAAATTTATGGACGCACTTAAAATGTGTTCACTTACTGCAAATCTTGGCGATACAAAAACTATTGCTTCTCATCCATCATCTACTACTCATGCAAAATTAACTGAAGAAGAAAGATTAGCTGTTGGAATTACTCCAGGCTTAGTTCGTATTTCTGTTGGGCTAGAGAACATTGCTGATATCATGAAAGATATTGAGCAGGCGCTTGAGAAAAGTTCCTAGTTCTGGGTTTCGAGTTCTGAGTTATTTTTCTCTAATATTCTTTTGATTCTAGGATGAAGCCACCAGATTCCAAGAGTTATTACGCCAAATTGAAAAAATGTCTTTATATATTCCTTTGTTGGTATGTTACCTTTTTGCTCAATCGTAACAATGCGATTTGATAAGAAGATTATACAATAAAATAAGGATAATGTTGTCAAAATGTGTAATGGGATCATTACCATGTCTTTCCATTCAGTTTTTTCGTCAAAAGCATTTTTAGTGATTTGATAGTCATTAAAAAATAAAATGCAGGTTAGCGACAAATAAGTAAAGACAATAATAATAGAAGTCAGAAAACACCAATAAGCTAATTTAAAATTGTTTGTTGGAATAGAATTTAATTCATATCCTAAAATGAAAAACCAAAATGTTAGTCCAAATAGCCAAATGGACGTCAAAAAGGATTCAATAGGACTTTCAATGAAAAATACAAATGGAAGTAGCAGATAGGTGAATAATTTCCAAGTATCTAAAGTTAGGATTTTCTTCATGTGTCTCAGGTGCTTCCAGATAACGCAACAAAAAATGTAATAAATATTAGAAGCCCTAAACCCTGAACTCCAAACTCGAAACTTTGAACTAAGAAACTACCATCCAAGTATCCAAGCGAAAATCAACGGCGCAACAATCGTAGCATCCGACTCTACAATGAAACGTGGAGTATCGGTGCTTAATTTTCCCCAGGTAATTTTTTCATTGGGAACTGCTCCTGAATAAGAACCATAACTTGTAGTAGAATCAGATATCTGGCAGAAGTAAGCCCAGAAAGGAACATCGTGCCATTCTAAATCCTGGTACATCATAGGTACAACACAAATTGGAAAATCTCCTGCGATACCGCCGCCAATTTGAAAAAACCCAACGCCTTGTCCTGCTGAATTTTTGCGATACCAGTCGCTTAGCCATACCATGTAATCGATTCCCGATTTCATGGTGGTTGAATTAATTTCTCCTTTAATGCAATACGATGCAAAAATATTTCCCATAGTACTGTCTTCCCAACCCGGACAAACAATTGGAATATTTTTTTGTGCTGCAGCTAACATCCAGCTGTTCTTCGGGTCAATTTCATAATGTTGTTCAAGCACACCTGATAGTAACATTTTGTACATGAACTCATGCGGAAAATATCTTTCACCTTTATCGTTCGCGTCTTTCCATAACTTATGAATATGTTTTTGTAATCTGCGGAAAGCTTCTTCCTCGGGAATACAAGTGTCGGTAACACGGTTAAATCCTTTTTCCAATAAAGCCCACTCATCTTGTGGGCTAAGGTCGCGGTAATTTGGAACTCGCTTGTAGTGTGAGTGTGCTACCAGGTTCATAATATCCTCTTCGAGATTTGCGCCCGTGCAGGAAATTATACTTACTTTATCGTTACGGATCATTTCAGCTAATGAAATACCTAACTCAGCTGTACTCATGGCACCTGCCAATGTGATCATCATTTTTCCGCCCTTGTCTAAATGCGTTTCGTATCCTTTGGCAGCATCAACCAAAGCAGCGGAGTTAAAATGTAAATAATGTTTTTCTACAAATTGTGATATTGGACCTTTAGACATATTTTTTTGTTTTAACGACGCAAATATAAAAATAAACCCCGTGTTACCGGGGTTTATTAATACGCTAATTATTACAAAAAATCAACTTAAAATAAATCCCATTTTGAAACTAATTCTGTTCAATAATTCGGTTTGGACCCTGGTGGTTCCGTTCCAATCATAGATGTTGGTATATTCAAGCTTCTGGTATCTGTATCCTAATCCTAAAAGCATACTGTATCCATTTCTAAAATACCGTCTTGTCCCTATTGAAGCTGAAAATAACGCACCACCGGTATATTTACTTCCGTAATAGCCTCCATCCCATCCAAGATCACTTCCATTATTTGGGTTGAGCGGTGCGCTGTATCCGGCTTGCAGGGAAACGTATGGTGTCTTACGCTTTTTCAAGGGATAATAACTTACATCAGCAAATACAGGAATAACAGTTGTGTTGAACCATTCAATTCCCGAACCAATTCCTAAAGCCAACCCCGATTTAAACTGGTAGCCCTGAACATTTGTTAAACTCAAAGACGTTACCGTATAGTATTGGTTATTGCCTGTGAGCAGCGATGCATTTATCACAGATTGATACCCTTTCTCTTTGATGTCAAAATTTTTCTTTGATGAAGGAGTGGGCTCTTTCTTTATCTCTGTTACATCTTCCATTTTATAAACAAAGATGTCTCTACTTGCGGATCTGATCTTGACAGACTCTCCCGGATTTTGTTCCAGGATCTCGCCATGTATCACAGATCCGTTTTTAAGGTATACAACATCTTCCTGTTCCTGCGCATTAATTTTTTGCGAAGAAAAAATGAATAGCAGCAATATGTAAGCAAAATGATTATGGGTCATAATTTTTTATTTAGCGGATGTGCTGTAAACTGGAATTGTACTTAAATGTAATGGCTGCGCAGAGTTTGAACGATCGAATTGCTCAAGACCCGTAGGCCCAACCACCATCATGTTATTGTCGTATAGAATAATATCATGCGTGTTATATCCTATTACATTAGTTAATTGACTAAGAGCTGAAGGGTTATTGGCATTATATATTTTTAACCCAGAGGCGCCATCACAAACGTAAAGTGTTTGATTTTCTATTGCTAAGCCGCGTGGCTCCTGCATAGGATAAGATTGTTCTAACACTGGATTTACTGGGTCGCTGATATTAACTACATGTAATTCATTTTTAATATCTCCGCATGGTCCGCCCGATCTTAAAGTAACATATGCCTTGTTTCCTTCTACGATCACAGGATCACATCCGCGGCCATGATTGAATATTCCTTCGTAATTAGGATTTCCATCGTTTGTGATATCGTAAATTAACATTCCTGTTTGTGTCCCGATAAATAATTTATCATTAGTGGGGAAAATAGTTTCTGCATTTCCCATAAGATAAACTGCAGGGCTTTCAACTAAAGCAGTAGAGTTTGAAACATTATAAATTTTCATCGACCAGCTATCCGTTGCATATAAAAAATTATTTTTTAGTGCAAAACGTGATGTTGAACCTGCTTTTCCTTGGACAGGTACTTCATTTGTTTTCCATCCCATCATCGGTCCACCATAATATCCGTCACCTTCCACAGTTTTGGTTTCAACTTTCCATCCGATAACAACTCCTTTTGATTGGTCATAACCATCGATCATAAATCTTTCATCATAAGGAGGAAGCGTAGGATAAAAAGCAAAGTTAGATCTGCTTATTTCATGAATGTTATTCATATCGCTGATGTCCAATGCAACAAGGTCTGTATACGAATCAGCATACAGTGTATTACCATTTATAGCTATATCAACATTTCCGGGTAAACTTATAAACGTCACGTTTTGAGGTGAGGTCGGATTGGTATTGTCTATAACGTGCACACCTTTTAAATATTCGCTTACAAAAATATAATTACCACTGTGAAATATTTTCCCCGGTTCATTTAAATTTTTCGGGTTTTCTGTTTTAACAGAAGAGCGTAGATCTTCAAACGACATATATATAGGAACGTTTGCTGTGTAAGTATATTTCGACATTGTTTTGTCTTTACAAGCGAAAAGCAATACGGCAATTGTAAACAGACTGCCTGCTACGAATTTATTTCTGAGTGTTTTTTTCATGGTCTTGAATTTTTATTCTTTATTGAACGCGGTTTGAGTAATAATGTTTTGTTTTTATTAAAGACGGTAATTTTTTAAATGGTTGCCCCAAGTATAGCTAAACAATAAAATTTAAGAGTAGAGTACAATACCCAGAAATGGGTAAAGAAGAAAAATAACGCGTGAATTATTGGATTACAATACTTTTTGGGATTTGTTGCGATGCAATTCTTTATCTACTGCGGATGTCATCGCGGTTATATCCAGGTCAAGAGAAAGAAATGAGGAAATATTTTCAGCCTCTTCGATCGGATTATTTATTACATCATGATGATTAATATGAATGACAGAAAGCTCTGGCATACTTTTTATCCAGGTATTCGCTTTTTCCAATTGTTTTTTGAATGCTTCTGAAAGCATGAGAGGAAAAGTATTATTCTTTACATCTTTTTCTTTTCCTAACATGATCTGCTGCGAACGCAAGACTTCGTTCATATCACGATGCATGAAAATAATTTTGTAATGAAAATTGGTTGGCAAAAATTGCAGTAAGGGCGCAACTATTTTTACACATTTTCCTTCAGCCTCGTTGAGCCATTTATTATCAATATGCAATCGTTTTACCTTTTCATATTCATAGTATCCCTTGGGATTATTTATATCATTTTCCCTCACGCCGTCAGTTAAAATTTCTACTCCTCCAAAGTTTAGCATTTGCATCATCATGGAGGTGCCAGAGCGGGGGAGGCCGGTTACTATTGTTATAGTTCCTTTGATATTTTCCTTTATAAATTTTTTGTGAATAGCTGCTTTATCCGGATTGTTTAGGTGCTCCTCATAAATTTTTGCAAGCCATTGATGCGCTTTTTTAATACCCGGTGAAAATTTTATTGTTACCTCAAAAGCCTGCGCTGCTTGTTCGTAAGCATCTGCTTTAGCCAGCGCTTCTCCAAGCGTATAATGTGCAGGTGGAAAGTTGTACAGAAGGCCCGTTGCATTCAATGCTTCTTCTATGGCTTCTTCATATTTATCCTGTTTTAAAAAACAGATGGCTAATCCATAATGGGCCTGTGCATTATCTTGATCAATTAGAAGCGCACTATTAAATGCTCTTTCAGCATCTTTCCAGTTATGCATTTGTAAAAAAACACTCCCTAATTGTAAATGTAAATTGGGAAGATGAGAAACACTTTGCTCTGCTTTATGCAGAAACTCAAGCGCCTTTCTGGGACGATTTTCTCCCAGTAACAATGTTCCTTCAAGAAGGTCAAGTTGTGGAAGTTCTTTATTTGCAGTTCTTAATATGTCTATTGTTTTTCTGCAATCTTCGACACGATTTAATAATTGATAACAAGTAGCTAATCGTAATCCATACCGCGTTTTATCTTTATCTTTTTCAAAGAGATCCTCTAAAATAGAAAGTGCCTCATTGTATTTCCTTGAATGCATGAATACTCTCGCAAGATAAAATCTAGATTCACTGATGACTGATTTTTGAAGTTGTTGTGTATTATCGGAAGGGGCTTCTATATAACCAAGTTCAATAAGCTGATCCAATCCTGCTTGCGTTTCAAAAGTATTTTCCCTCATAGATTCGGGATGCATTCCACTTTCACCCGGAACATTTTCCCAGCTTGGTATTATTTCTGGTGAAATTTCTTTGTCGAAAGCACTGACAAGTGCTTTTCCATCCATGTCATTTCCAACTGGAAGTCCGAATATAGTGAGTATGGTAGGGGTGATATCTAATAACGATGCCCCGTAAATGTGTTCATCTTTTTTAATGTGGGTGCCGTTCATACAAATAATTCCATATGGGCTGTGTTCTAATGCAGGTGCAGCAGGATAGCTAGGAAGTTTTTGAGGACGCATATGATCAGAGTAAAAACCATGATCGGATAATAAAATAATTGTTGTGTCATCTCCCGCTAATTGCATTAGCCGCTCTAGCATCATGTCATGAAAGCGGTATGCTCCATTTATAACATCCTTATACTTTTCAAATTCTGCATCGGGTATTCCATTTTGCTGCGGAGGATGGAATTTCATAAATGAATGGCAAAAGTGATCAACAGCATCAAAATAAACTGCCATAAAATCCCAATCATTATTTTCCATGATCCAAGTAGCTGCAGCGTGGTAGCTTGAACATTCTGAAAGTATCCTGGAAATAACCTGTATCCCTTTGTCTTGTGTCTGATCTATGGTGGCTGCAAGCGGCAGAAAGGGTAATATATGTGCGTGTGTAATTTCCTCTGGATGAATTCTTAATTGAGATAGTGTTTCTGAAAATGTTTCAGGATATATTGTGCCTTTTGGTAATGGCCACTCGGAATTTATTGGTCCTTTCGCAGCGGCAAATTCATTCGAAACACATATTCCGTTTATAGGTTCTGCGGGATGGCTGGGCCACCAGCCAACGGTATGTGTTTTAAATCCTTTCTGTGTTAAAATATTCCATATGGCTTTTACTTTTCTTGAAGTAACGCTTACTGGTCTTATACCTGCTGAATTGGGTTCTGGTTCTACAAAGCCAAGGATGCCATGTTTGTCGGCAGTCATGCCGGTTGCTATTGAAGTCCAGAGCATGGGTGACATAGGAGGGTCAAGTGTTGCAAGGTTTCCCATAACTCCACCGTTGATCAGCTTTTCAAGAGCAGGCATTTGGCCTTTATCTAGAAGAGGATGAATGACTTTCCAATCAGCAGCATCCCAGCCAATTAATAAAACTTTTTTTGCAAGACGTTCACTCATTTTTTTTCAAAGCGCCCGGAGGTCGTTCCCTTATTTGTTTCTAGTTTCTTTTTTTTCCATGCGATGATTCCAACCGCACCAAGTGCAAGTAAGCCCAATGAACCTTCGACAGGGATATCAAAAGGGACTTCTTGTTTTTTAAAATCTCTTACGTATTGATTTTTTTTATTCTCCATTTGCTACAAAAGAAAAACCCCTTGTAAAAGGGGTTTTTCAAGAGATGTTGATTTAATTATTTAATTAAAAATTTTTTAGTAACAGTACTTCCGTTAGCTGTAATATTGGCAAGATATATACCTGTAGTGCAATCGTCCATACCAATAACAACTTCATTATTTTGAATGGATGATGATTTTAATTCTTCTCCCAATAAGTTAAATACTTTAACAGTGCCTATAAGCGCTTCATTGTTTTTAATATCCAGGTGAAGTGTTTTATTTCCAGTACGAATAGTAATTGTATTAAAGAGGAGATTTTGATTTGAAAATCCTGCTATTTGTTGTCCGGCATTAATGCTTGTGGCTGTAGAATCATATGCATAATCTTTTATAGTAAATGATGCAGAGCTAGCGGATCCTGAAACATCCAAACGGGCCCAGCCAAAACGGTCCTGTCCGGCAATTACAATTTTTAGGGGTAAATATTTGTTTGTAACGTTTCCCCAGTTTCCGTACACACCTGTAGTGCCCCAAGATGCCAATGTTGCAGAGCTGCTCCATGATGTTATTGCTGTATTATTTATTGGAGCGTTTGCATTTAATGCCAGGCAGGATGAACTGCCGCCAATTCTTCCTGTAGTTACTGCATTAGCGGCAACTCGGGCACCACCAGACGATTGAGCAGTTCCTATTAGAAAATCTGTTAAAGCATCATTATTAAGATTCAGTTGATAAATGGAGGTTGCTGCGCTGGTGCCAGTATAATCCGGTGTAATATCGGTATAAACAATTTGAGCATTTGCTGCATTCCCAATAGCTACAACTGAACAAGCAAGTGCAGAATATGCTTTAAGTTTTTTGTTTTGAAGTAAGGTTGATTTCATGTGAATGAGATTTAAGGTTCGCTAATTTAATTAAAAATTATTAGACTCATCTTTAAGACGATGTCTTGTCTTAATAGTTACAAC
>Ga0163151_10005781_pt1 | contig 15520 bp, 20 predicted proteins | sample OliLakLV19MP5IB2_FD_145596 | JGI IMG/M metagenome (GOLD analysis project Ga0163151, IMG submission 145596) | Freshwater microbial mat bacterial communities from Lake Vanda, McMurdo Dry Valleys, Antarctica - Oligotrophic Lake LV.19.MP5.IB-2 | ecosystem: Environmental > Aquatic > Freshwater >...
TCTCATGACTGAACCGGTCCCGTATTGTTTCTGGATTTGGGCCATCGCAGCTTCGATTGCAGCGCGTTTGCCTGCGGCTTGAGAGTTTACATTATTAGTTGCGGGTGCTGTTGTAGCGTTTGTGGATCCTGGAGGTCTGCCCATAGATCATTATTATATCCTTCGGGAAAACTTTGGCAATATACATTCAAAGTATCAAAATGGATCAAAATTAGTGCAATTTATATTAATTAACTGTAAAATACCAAACGGTAGGGTGTGTTCTTATTATGTTATTGGGGTATAGTTAGTAATATTTTCGGGGTGTAGTTCATCGGTAGAACGCTCGGCTGGGGGTCGAGAAGTAGGAGGTCCAATTCCTCTCACCCCGACATTATTTATTATTTTTCAGAGGAAGTAGTTGGTGTTTTTTAGAGATCAGCTTAGCTAACTCAAAACCTCCGAAGAATGCTCCCGAGTAGAATAGGTCTCCTAATAAGGTTGTTCTAAGGAATGGCAGGCCCATTATGTAGCTTTGGATTAGGCCTTCCAAGTTGTTCGGATACATGGTTCTCATAGCCCAGACGCCGAAGTTGGTTATTATGAAAAATTGGATAGAGGCGATTAGGGAGGCGGCGAAAACGTTCGTTACGGATTTTCTTTTTGAGATATAGATTCCGATAAGCGAGGAGATAAAGAAACTGCCCCAGACGAAGAGAGTTGTTGAATGGAAGAGAGAGAGCGGGGAAATTAATTTTTGGAAGTTGAAACTGTTTCCAGTCCAGTATAAAAGCAGATAATCGGAAATAACCATTATTATTAAGGGCAGGAAAATCGCCGTCTTTTTACTTAGGTAAGCTCCACCGAAAAGAGCGATTGCGGTGATTGGTGCGAAGTTGGGGACGTGGGGCGTAAGCCTGAGTAGAATTGCGGCAATAATAAAGAAGATTATTAGTTTCATTACTTAATCTATTCCCCTAGGTACTCCCATAATATTTTATCACCTTGATTTACCTTGACCTGGCTGCAGCCTGCCGGGGCGTCGGCGCCGTTAATTTTGTAGACCCACCAGGGGCTATCGGTTTTTCCCAGGCCACTAATGACGTAGACGCCATTGGTTTTAAATTCTTCGTTATAGCGCATGTCTAAGTCATTGATATTTCCTCCCTCGAGAGCTTTTTTAAGAACTTCGCAGTGGTCGGACCCTGAAGGGAGTTTGATGCTCATGGCCGGAGACTCGGTTTCAGAGGTGGGGATTTTAAATGATAATTCTACTGAAATATTCTCAGATACTTGAGTTGATGCAGCCGGAGAAGAGGCTGGAGGTGTTTCAGTTTTTGGGGGAGTGTTAAAAAAATAGGTTATACCTCCGAAGATTAAAATTATAACAAGACTGATAATTATTTTCTTTCTCATGGATTGATAATGATAGTACTTTTAAATTATTAGTCAATATTACTTTAGAGTAGTAGAGGAATTTTCTCAGTTACTTCGAAAAATAATTATTACTAGTCAAAATATGAGGAGTTGTGACATAATTCTGACAGAACTGATATGAAGATTGCTTTTTTTAATGTTCGAGGTGATGAGGAGGAGTTTTACCAAAATGCACTTCAAGGGAATGAGATTTTTTGTACAACTGAGACTTTAACTTCTGAGAGTTTGCCTGAACAAAAAGATTTTGAGGTGATTTCGGTTTTTACAGATTCTAAAGTTGATGAGCTAGTCATCGAAGCGTTTCCGAATTTAAAATTAATTGCCGCGCGCTCTACGGGGTTTGATCATATTGATTTAAAGACGGCAGAGGAGAAAGGGATTACTGTCGTAAATGTGCCGGCTTATGGGGAAACAACTGTAGCAGAATTTGCGTTTGCGCTTTTACTGGCAATTACCAAAAGAATTCTGCCGGCTTTTGAATCTGTTAAGGAAACAGAGAAGTTTAGTAGAGAAGGATTAAGCGGTTTTGACTTGAAAGGTAAGACCTTGGGGATAATTGGAACTGGACATATCGGGGCTTCGGCTATAAAAATTGCCAAAGGGTTTGATATGACGGTTTTAGCTTTTGATGCTTTCCCCAATAAGGAACTGGCTGAAAGTCTGGAGTTTAATTATGTACCGTTAGAGGAATTATTTTCAAAGTCAGATTTTATTTCATTGCACGTACCGTTTTTACCTTCTACAGAGCATATGATAAACCAGAATAATATTAGTTATATAAAAAGAGGGGCAGTGATTATTAATACCTCCCGCGGCGAGGTAGTTGAGACGGAGGCATTGATTCATGGGCTGGAGACAGGAATTATCGCGGGGGCGGGACTTGATGTTTTAGAAAATGAGATTGCTTTAAGAATTGAGGGACATGGGGATGCGGGAATAACAAGTATGAACGACAAGTTGATGGAGATGGATAACGTTATTGTGACGCCGCATATTGCTTCGCATACCAAAGAGGCGATGGATAGGATTAAGCAGACATCGGTTGATAATATTAAAGTTTTTATGAATTCTAATCCTCAGAATGTAATAAAACCCACGGCTTAATTAAGATTGCCACGTCGCTTGCTCCTCGCAATGACTAATTGTGGCTTGACTTTTTTTTTATGAGATATTATATTCGTTAGGTGAGACTTCTTGAAACCCTAAAGGTATCAAGAGAGATGGTTGAGAACCGACTCGTTAAACCATCCAGCAACCAATTTTTTATCTATAAAAAATTGCCCTGAACTTGATTCAGGGTCTATACAAATAAAAAATATGGTGCTAAATTCGGCCGTGGGAGACTCGAATGTCCACTGAACATTCTCCCCCGGAAAGATGACAAATGTTATATAACCCAAAAACATATACAGTCGAAAGCGTAACGAGCGGGCATCCGGATAAAGTTTGTGATCAAATTTCTGATGCAGTTTTGGATGAATGTTTAAGACAGGATCCTAAATCCAGAGTGGCGATTGAATCTTTTGGATGCCACGGACTTTTAGTTGTTGGTGGTGAGCTGACTTCTAAAGCAAAAGTTAATTTCAAAAAGTTAGCAGAGAGCATTTATAAAAATATTGGTTATACCCAACCGTTAAAAATCATAACTCAGGTTGTCCAGCAATCTCCTGATATTGCGCAGGGCGTTGATACCGGAGGAGCAGGGGATCAGGGAATTATGTATGGATATGCTACAAACGAAACTAAGGAGTTTCTACCAAAGGGAGTAGTTTTAGTTCACAAACTTACTAAAGGACTTCAGAACTTAAGAGAAAATGAGACTTTGAAATGGCTTGGGCCTGACGGAAAAGCACAGGTAACTATGGAAGGCAGTAAAATTCGGACGATTTTGGTTAGTACTCAACACGATAAAAAAGTAACCCAAAAAGAAATTAAAGCTGATTTATTAAAGCACTTAATTAAGCCGCTCGTTGGGGATACTAAAGACATAGAGATTTTAGTTAATCCGACCGGAATATTTGTGATTGGTGGATTTGAATCGGATACAGGATTAACAGGACGGAAGATTATTGTTGATACTTATGGGGGGTTAGTACCCCACGGTGGTGGTTGTTTTTCTGGTAAAGATCCGACAAAGGTTGATCGGTCGGCGGCGTATATGTGCCGGTTTGTTGCTAAGAATTTAGTTGCAAATAAACTCGCCAAAAAAGTTTTGGTGTCGGTTTCTTATGCAATTGGTCGGGCTGAACCTTTGATGGTTGAGGCTATTGACCAGGACGGTAAATCCCACGCTAAAATTGTGGCAAAGCATTTTGATTTCAGACCTAATGCAATAATTGAAAGACTGGATTTAAGAAGACCTATTTATCTGGAAACTGCAGCTTACGGGCATTTTGGAAATCCCATATTTCCCTGGGAACAGATAGTCAAACTTTGATCTCCCCTCTCTAATCATTTAGAATACATTAATAATTTCTTACCATGATTGTTCCGATTTTGACGCAGAGCTTGCGAAAGCAACTCTTCTATTATTAATAATATGATAGTTGCTATTCTAAAACCAAAAGGTCCGACTTCTTTTAAGATTATTTCGCAAATTAAAAAAATTACCGGAATTAAAAAAGTTGGGCATGCCGGGACTTTGGATCCCTTAGCGGAGGGGGTGTTAATTGTGGGAATTGGGCGGGATTCGACTAGAAAATTATTTGCAGAATTGGAGAAGGAAAAAGAATACCAAGTTTTGATTGAGTTAGGGAAGACGAGTGTTACTGATGATGAAGAAGGGGAGAAAACTGTTTGGGAAATTGGAAGCAAACCAGAACTTAGTGAGATATCAGGATCTTTAGAACAGTTTAGTGGGGAGATTTGGCAGATGCCGCCGCAGTATTCGGCAGTGAAAGTTGGGGGTAAAGAAGCATATAAAAGTGCTCGCAAAGGCAGGCTGGTTAATTTAGGGAAAAGACAAGTTTTAATTAAAGAGATTGAAGTTTTAAGTTACGAATGGCCGCTTTTAAGATTGAGGGTTTTGACTGGGCCCGGAGTTTATATCAGATCGTTGGCGCGAGAATTGGGAGATGCTTTAAAAGTAGGGGGGTATGTTAAGGAATTAGTTAGGACCAGGGTGGGGGAATATAGGATTGAAGATTGTAAAAGCCCGGATGATTTGCCTGGATTCCTGCTTTCGCAGGAATGACAGATTATTCATACTTAACTGAGATTGCTTCCTCACTTCGTGATGTCGCAATGACGATTGGATTTTTCACGGAATATTATGTACCATGATATTAATGCCTAAGAAGTTTGATCAATTCGGAATTGTTTCAGTGCCTTTAATTTTAGTATTTGCATTACTTGTTGGATTAACAGGATTTGCAGCAACTCGCTCTTATACATCCCCTGAAATGGAAAAGGCCTCCCCCGCTCCATCTGAAGTTTCCACGCCAGCCCCATCACCATCTCCATCACCATCACCTAGTCCCTCCCCCAGCCCATCACCCTCGCCTACTCCAACACCTAAGCCATCTGCGACACCAAATCCTTCAATTGCCCCAGCTGCTTCCACTGCACCGGCTGGCGGAGCTACTGGAGGCGGGAATATTCAGACTGACCGAGGGAGCTTCAGAGCGACTGTGGTGACTTTACCAATAAGCGCACAGATGATTACTGATACGGCGAATGATTCAGATTGCGCAGCTGATTGTCCTATTAAACCTCTGGCAGATTATGTTAACCATTTTGGTGGCTATGCGGGAATTGTAGGAACTTATACTTGCCCGGCTGATTACTCAGATTGTTCTTCTAAAAAAGATTCATTTGATTTTTCTGTCTATAATACCCGGCTTAACAAATGGATTAATGAAGGAAATTTGGGCTGGGGAGGACGGAGTATGATATACCAGGATAATGGCGGACAATATCATTATAGACAAGATGCGGGGAGTGTTGGCGGGATTCGGGCTGGGATTGTTAATTATCCGGGGATTTTAAATAATGGGAATATTACGGTTGAAGGTGGATCACTTTCTGCAAAACAGGGATCAAAAGGGACTAAAAGTGGAATGGGATTTAATAGTTCTAATATATTTTTGGTGGTGGCTTACAATGTTGATATGTATGACTTTGCATCGATCTTTAAAACTTTGGGGGCACAAAATGCACTTAATTTAGATGGCGGCGGATCAGCTGCTTTACATAACGGAGGTTACAGAGCCGGACCAGGCAGAAAACTTCCTAATGCGATTGTTTTTAAGTAGCTGTTATTTTTTTAAGTAGTGTTTCAGAGTGTGGATCCAGTCTTCGTCGTCTCTTTCGTTTATTTGTTTTTGTTCTAACAACCACTGCACGTATGACTTGTCTGTTTTGACTACATCCTCTACCCTCTTGCCTCTGTGTTTTCCAAAGGTGAAGATTTTAAATAGCGAGGGTCTACCGGAGATGTCGATCATTTTATTTATTACGGCTTCGTGATCCCCTACGGATTCCATCATCATGTCGTAGAGTTTTTTGAAGATGGCTTCTAAAACTAAAACATCGCCTTCGGCAGAATGGGCCCTCGCTTCAATTTCTAGTTCGAAGTAATAGCGGAGGTATTGGAGATTATATTCGGGGATTTTATTTTCTTCGTCTAAGAATCTGGCGACTTTTAAAGTGCAGATAAATTTTGGAGCTACCAGACCTTCATGGGCTAGCATTGCTAAATCGAATTGAGCGCTGTGGGCAACTATGATGCTCTCTTTTAATAATTCTTCTAGTTCAGATTTTAGTCTTGAATCAGAAAACAGAGGTTTATCGGCGATCATTTTGTTGGTGATGTGGGTTATGCTTTGGGCTTTTATGGAAATTGGCGGGGTTGGTTTAAAGAATTCGGAGATTAGTTTTCCGTTGTGGGAATAAGAGATTTGGACGAGACGGTCGGAGAGGAGATTATTGCCGGTAGTTTCAGTGTCAAGAAAAATTAGTTTGTCCATAGTGCCTGTTAACCTTTCTCTTGTGAATTATTTTTGGCCGGTTTTAGATTTCTCTTAACCTCTTTATCAAAGTCCGATAGGTAATTCTTATCCTGGAATTTTTTATATTTACTGAATTCTTCAAGTGCCAGCTTTTCTGCTACATCATGGCTGATTTTGCCGGAATCAGAAAGGATCTCATATTCACTGAATTTCAGAAATGCATTTAGTTTATTTATCCAATCTTTCATCGTCATTGCTTTTCCTCTGGCTGCCTGCAGCTCGGCATAATCCAAATACATATTGCCGATACGGCTTAGCTGGCTCAATTCATCTTTCTCTAAGTAGTTTTTGGCAATTACTACATCACTTGGCATTATTTTTCCTTGTGGAGATCGCCGCCACGAAGTCAGTCCCATTTTAGCTTTCTTACTATCCACCCTATTAACAACAATTTCTGCTGCGGTTCTGCCGGTTATGGCAAAATGTAATTTATTCTGAACTTCCGCAAAGAACTTTTTGCTCTCTTCGGCTTTGGGAGAGTAGTCTATTGCCGTGGCGTAGACATCAGTTATTTTTTGATGAATCAGGCGTTCGCTGGTACGAATATCTCTTATCTCTTCGTAAAGCTCATCGAAATAACGAGTGCTAAAACGCGAACCGTATTTCATTCTCTGACTATCTAAAGCATAACCTTTTTGGATATAGTTTTTTAAAATCCCGGTCGCCCATTGCCGGAACTGTGTACCCCTTTCAGAACTGACCCGGTAGCCGACGGCAATAATAGCTTCCAATGAATACATAGCGGTTATTCTTTTGACTTCTCGGCTGCCTTCCTGCTTAACTTGTAAGAATTCCTTACAAGTTGCTACCTGATCGACTTCGTGATCCTTGTAGATATTCTTGAGATGTTGAGTTATGTTTTGAGGTGTTGTATCAAAAAGCTCAGCCATCGCCTTTTGAGATAGCCAAATATCTTCCTCCGCGTGGAGTACTTCAATATTTACCGATCCGTCTGGGGACTGATAAAAAGCAATTTGGTTATCAGAGGTTTTCTTCATTAAGATAGATTAAGATTATACCAAATAATACCCGAAGTCAAGATATCTCAAAATGAAGCTGGTTTATTTAGGACCACAACTTTTGTACTTCTTCCAGAGCGGTTTTTAGATCCGGCAATAATGGGTTTCCCTGATAAGCTTTTTCTATCTCCCCTATTAGATTCGTATATCTATTGAGTTGGGCTTCTTTTTTTGCGTTGAAGCGTTTGAACATGTCCTCGCCTTCATTTTTATAGTCGTTTATTTGATCGGTTAAATTGTGCAAAACGTCTGCTGATTTAACCAAGATCGAATTGGACTTCATATTTTTGACGTGTTCTAAAGCCAGTCTTTTTCTTTCTGCCCAGCTTAAAGTTTTATTTTGCTCTGTTACGTCGTTAACCATTTCGGCTACCGCGGGACCAAACCCTTTTTCTAATATTTCTTTAGTTACCAACCCTTCAGGATCGCAGTCTTCGATTGTATCGTGTAGAAGCCCGGCGCAAATTATATCTTCGCTTTTGGTTACCCTGGATAAAATTAAAGCGACGCTAAAGGGATGGATGATATAAGGCACATCTTTACCTTTACGGAATTGTTTTTTGTGGGTATTTATCGCAAAAGAAATTGCTTTTTGTATTTTTTTTGTATAAATCATTATTTCACCCCTTCTCTTTTCGGGGCATAAAAAATGCAGCCCCTTTATTGGTAGCTGCAATGGACTTCTGAAATATTCAGAACGCTAAAGCTAAGGGTATTATATAACTTTTTCAAAAAAAATATCTGGCGGAGTTGTTATAGCCTCAGATTGGCAGTACTATACAAACCATAGCTTCTAAAAATTATGCCTAATAGTAATCTGACAAGCGCCAAAAGGGCAAAAAATGACGAGTTTTATATTCAGTACAATGATATCCAAAAAGAGATTTCAGCGTATTTGGACTATAACCCCGATGTATTCCGCGGCAAAGTGATTTATTGCAATTGCGACGACCCGTTCGAGAGCAATTTCTTTCGCTATTTCGTGCTCAATTTCAACAAGCTTGGATTGAAACAGCTTATCACTTCCAGCTACAAACCCTCGCCAGTGGCCAATACACAATTGGGATTGTTTGGAGATGACAATACTCTCGCAAAATCAAAAGGCCGTCCAAAAATAAATGCCAACAAGTTCATTATCAACGAAGTTCACGACATAGACGGCGACGGGGAATTTAACTTGAAAGATGTTACCCAGCAGTTAAAGGGAAAAAAGCGTATGATAAATATGACAACTACAATGCCATAAACGTACCGTACACTGATTCAATTCCGAGAGACTACAAAGGCGTAATGGGTGTGCCGATTAGCTTTTTAGATAAATACAATCCTGATCAATTTGAGATTATTGGTATTGATAGATATGTTGAAGATAATCCTAATTATGGTAAAAGATTTTCAATAGATGGAAATGAAATATACGCCAGAGTTTTAATTAGACATAAGAAATAACATGAAAAAAGGCAATCAAATCAGTGAAATTATAATCTATGAAGGCGACAATGGTCAGCCGAGGATTGAGGTGCGGATGCAGGATGAGAATGTCTGGCTCACTATTGATCAAATGGCTGAATTATTTGATAAGGGGCGCTCAACGGTCAACGAACATATTATCAACATATATAACGAAAAGAGCTTGTCGAAGGCGACTCTATGAGAAAAGTCGGGAATTCCGATTTTTCTACAAAACCTACAAACTACTACAATCTTGACGTTATCATTTCCGTTGGATACCGCGTTAAGTCAGTCCGTGGTACTCAATTTCGTCAATGGGCTACTGCCAGGTTGCATGAATATATCATCAAGGGCTTTACGATGGACGATGAACGGCTCAAAGGAACTGGTGGAGGAAATTATTGGAAAGAACTTTTGGATCGAATACGAGATATTCGTAGCAGTGAAAAAGCTCTTTATCGTCAGGTACTTGATCTCTATGCGACGAGCATTGACTATGATCCAAAGAGCGAGACGTCAATAGAATTTTTCAAAGTAGTGCAAAACAAATTGCATTACGCCACCAATAAGCACACTGCTGCCGAAACAATTCACCAGCGCGTTGATTCAGAAAATGGGTCTGACAACCTTCGCGGGGGCGTAACCAATGCATTCCGAAGTTGTTGTTGCAAAAAACTATCTAACCGAAGACGAATTGTTCAGATTGAACAGATTGGTGTCCGCGTTTTTTGATCTTGCAGAAATCAAGGCGCAAGAACATAACAAAATGTCAATGGCAGGTTGGGTTGCCGAACTTGATAAATTTTCTGAGAATTTTGGCAAGGGAGTACTAAAAGATGCGGGTGATGTGAGTCATAGCCAGGCAATAGAAAAAGCCACTCAGGAATATCGTAGATATCAGGCAAAAACCCTTTCGCCAGTGGAAAAAGAATACTTGGAAAATATAAAGACGCTTGAAAAAAAGGTTGAGAAAAAAACAAAATCAGCGTATCCTAAATCAGAAAAGTAATTTAATTAATAACGCTTATGAAAACAATTTTAAAAACCGACGTTACTGTCAAAGATATTTGCGAAGGATTTGTGTATAACGAATTGGAAGGCAAGGGACTATTTGGTTTATCTGGCAAGCTCACTATTCAGCCGGAGTATCAGCGTAACTATATCTATGCCTCCGATGGTGGGAAAAGAGAGGCTGCCGTTATTGAATCAATACTCAAAGTTTCCCAATAGGCTTGATTTATTTTAATAAGGTTTCTGAAAACAACTTAGAAGTTTTGGACGGGCAACAGCGCATCACCAGTGTTGGGCGTTTTGTTACTGACAAATTTGCCATCAAAGACGAAAACAGTATGGAGCAATATTTTGGCGGTATGGCAAAAGACAAGCAAGACAAAATATTGGAAACTAAACTGCTCATTTATGAATGTGAAGGTACAGAAAGTCAGATAAAAGAATGGTTTAAAACAATCAATATTGCTGGTGCTCCTTTAACTAGTCAAGAGCTACTGAACGCTATTTATTCTGGACCGTTTGTTACGCTTGCCAAAGAGGAGTTTAGTAATAGTCAGAACTCTAATATTCAAAAATGGAGTGCGTACATTTCGGGAAATGTTAATCGACAGGATTTTTTGGAAAGAGCTCTCGATTGGGTAAGTAAAGGTGACATTGATAATTACATGAGTCGTCACCGAAAGGACACAGAGATTGCAGGACTAGAAACATATTTCAACAGAATGATAGATTGGATTTCTAGTGTATTTACTGATGTTGAGAATGAAATGCGTGGATTGGAGTGGGGCAGGTTGTATGAGGAATATAATAAGAAAGAGTATGCTCCTGCAAGTGTGTCAGATAAAGTGCGAAAACTCTACGTAGATCCGTATGTCAAAGGTCGCAAAGGAATTTTTGAATTTATCTTAGGAGGTTCTACTGATACAAGATTGCTTGAGGCTAGATTTTTTGATGAAGCAATCACAAGGTCAGTATACAAAGACCAAACAACTAAAGCTGAGGTTGAGAGTGTATCGAATTGCCCGCTCTGTGCTATTGGACATGATGCAAACAAGAGCAAGATTTGGAATTTGAGTGAAATGGATGCAGATCATGTGGCAGCACAGAGTAAAGGCGGTGCAACTTCTGTCGAAAACTGTCAGATGTTGTGCAAAACGCATATCAGAGCGAAGGGCAATCGGTAAAGAGTAGCGAATCGCTGGAAGAGGAAACTTCTTTATTTAAATCTAGGCACTTCAATTTATTTACTTTTGGACAATTAGTAGGTATTCGTATTGGTAAACTCTTTTACTATTTTTTTGGCTGCTGCCGGAGAAGCGGCCGGTTATTTGGTTACGCCAGGAAGTTATAATTTTGGTGCCGATTTCTCTTTTTATTATTTCTAGTTTTTTGAAACCGAGATTTTCGAGTTGTTCTAGTACTACTTCAGCGTTTAATATTTCGATTCCTTTTAGAGAAGTATTACCGATGATAACGCAGGATTTTGCGCCTTTTTTAAGAATTCGAAATAGTTCGATAAAAGACTTATTAATATCAGAGTAATATCCGGCAACATTAAGTGCATCTCCCTTGTCTTTTTCTTCTAAACTGAGAACAATTTTTTTGGCAGTCTGACTGTTTAAAGATTCTAAGTCTACCTCTTTTGAAAAACTGGTGCCGATGAATTGTTTTTTAAAACCTGTAAAATCTTTGACTAATTTGCCCCAAGATTTAAAATATTTTTCATCGGAACCGAACCATAATAAAGACAGTTGGTGGAGATCAGCATATTCATAGCTGGTGACGTACGGGGGTGAGGTGATTACGAAATCAACAGTACCGGATTTTATGGGGACTTTTTTGGCGGTGTTGGCGATTTTCATTTTGCAGGATAAATTCAGGAAGCCGTTTTTATTTAATAAATCATAAAATTCTGTATTCCTTTTTATCATAAATTTTAGATGGGATTTGAAAATGTTGTAAGGCTCGGGAGCATTCTTTTCTTTGTCGACTTGGGGCTTAATACTTTTCATTAACCATTTCGAACAATTTTTTAGAATGTGGGAGAAAGCTACGAGATAAAATTTTCTAATGTAGGGGTCCTTGATTGTTTTTATCGCAACGTATATTTTGTTTAGTTTTATTTGAGTTTCTTTTTCGAACCAATAATCTAGTCTTTCGGTTTTAAAACTTGGGACAGTGTCGGGAGTGTTGTTATAGCTTTCTAAAAATACTGCATTATACTTTTTTAGTTTTTTTGGATCTATTGGTTTTGTTTTGATATCAGTAATTAATTTGGCTATTGGGTTGATATCGATGCCAATACTTTTGCGCCCTGAGAGTTTGGCCTCGACTAAAGTTGTGCCGCAGCCTCCGAAGGGATCGACTATCAGGTTGCCTGGTTTTGTGTAGTCATTGATAAGTTTTTGGACTATGTTGGGGATGAATTTGGCGGGGTAGCGGTGATAGCCGTGAGTTAGATAGTTAGTTTCGATTCGGGTGACGTCAGTGAAGGACCAGTCGTCGTTTGGGGGGAGGTTTGCAAAGCTTGGGTCAGGCATCTGAATGATTATGAACTACGATATAGAAGTCTGCAACGACTACTTTAACTCTAAGCTTTTCCAGAGAATGCGGGCGGCTATTGTGCGGTAGGGGCTCCATTTGATCACTATTTGCTCAGCCTCGACTTCATTATATTCAGTTACGCCATAGATCTTTTTGAAGGCGTTTTTTAGACCGAGGTCGCCGTGGGAGAAGATGTCGGGGCGGCCTAGGGCGCCCATGAGAAACATTTCGGCGGTCCACTTCCCTATTCCTTTAACAGCGATTAGCTTTTCGATAACTTCTTCGTTTTCCAAATTTTCTAAATTGTCCAGATCCAGATCCCCGCTTGTGACTTTATCTGATAGATCTTTTATATATTTTATTTTTCCATACGAGAGACCGGCCGCTCTTAGGATCTCATCCTTTGTTTTTAGTATCGCTTCAGGGTTGAGTTTTTTATATGGCATTAAATTTAATACTCTTTCATAAATCACGTCAGCCACTCTGACTGAGAGTTGTTGGGAAATAATTGATTCGACCAGCCGGTCAAAAAGGAAATCGTGTTTTTTTAGAGTGAAAAGATAGTCGCCATGGGTATCTATAACTTTGGTGAGAATTTGATAGAGCCGGGGGTCTGCTTTTTTGAAATGAGCGATCACAATCTGGGAATTAGAATCTTTGCTTATTGTTTTGGACATAGTGGTAGAATAGTTTGGAGATTATACAATATGAGCAAATTATTGTTTGTAATTCATAAACATCACGCTACGGCGCTTCACTATGACTTTCGGATTCAGGTAGGCAAATCTATGCCTTCATGGGCAGTTCCTAAGGGGCCGACGCTTGATCCGCAGTTTAAGAGATTGGCTACAAAGGTCGAGGATCATGATCTGGAGTATAGAGATTTTGAAGGTAATTTGGCTGAAGGAAGCCGCGGGGCGGGGCCAGTGATGATTTGGGATGAGGGATATTATATTCCGGAGAAAGAGACTGCTCCCGGGGAGAGAGTATTAATTACGGATTTTGAGGAGGGTAATCAGGTTATGGAAGAAGGAGTTGAGAAAGGCGAAATTAAATTCATTTTGCACGGGAAGAAATTAAAAGGATCGTTTGCTATGTTTAGAACAAAGGGGTTTCCGCCTGGATCAACAAAAGATAACTGGTTAATGATTAAGCATAAAGATGAGTTTGTTGTAGAAGATTATGATGCTAAGTCTGAAGATTTTTCAGCAAGAAGCGGGAAGTCACTGGAAGAGATTAGGGCATTGGAGTAATTTTTAGACTTTCATTATACAGCTCATCTAATATTTTTTTCTTTTTCTCGCCTTCCAGAAAATAAGGTTGACCGTAATTAACTATCTCTACCGGCAGGTATTCTACGTCCACTAAGTTTTTGCCGTCGAAGGTGTATTTGCCGACTATTCCCTCTTTGGTTTTTTGTGACCATTCCTGGTCGAAAACGAAATTGCCGTGAGCGTAGGTTATTAGTTTGTCTTTATAGAATTCAATAGGTTTTATCCAGTGGGGGTGGTTGCCGATTACCAGATCGGCTCCGGCGTCGATAGTTAGTTTGCCTAAAAATCTTTGTCTGTCTTCGGGTGGAGTTATATATTCAGTTCCCCAATGGTATTGAACTACGACGACATCGGCATTCTTTTTGGCTTCTGAAACTTCGGCTTGGATTTTGCTTTCATCAGCAATAGAAACCAGAGGTGTTTTTTCAATATCGGAGTATCCCAGGAAGGCAAATTTGATTCCTTTAATTTCTTTAAATACCGGGCCAGAAAGACCAGTTACCAGAACGCCATTGTCTTCTAAAAGTTTTCTTGTTTCATCGATTCCGGGCTTTCCGAAGTTGGCGGCATGGTTATTGGCAAGGGTGGCGACATCAACTCCGGCAAACACTAGTCCCTCGATATGCTTATCGCTGCCGCAGAACCTCATGCCTTCGTTTATTAATTGGCAATTTTTCATTAATGGAGTTTCCAAATTTATAAAAGTTATGTCAGCGGATTTAAGGACATCGGCAGTTTTTTCAAAGGCCCAAGTGAAATTTTTTCTTTGGGTGGTTTGGTAATTAGTTGAGCGGGCGGGAATGACATCTCCTGTGGCGATTAAAGTAATTAGGTTTTTACCGAAGTTAGTTCTTAGATCTTCCAGGAAGATTTGCTCAAGTGTAAGTTGCTCTGCGGGACTGGGATCTGGGAGACTTTTTACTATGCCCGGAAGATCCAGGGAATCAATCTCGGGAACTACAAAATTTTCATTGGGCAGATAGATTATTATGCTAATTGTTAAAACAAACACAAGAAAGAGAGGTACGAAAATCTTAACCATACTAAAAGTATAGTACTTTTCCTGCTTCTTTTAAAATTTGTCTGCTTAGATTAAAATACTCTCATGCCTGAGTCTAGAAAAGAAAAAGAGAAAACAGAACACAAAAGTCCTGAATCCTCTGGATTGTACCGCTCTGAGACTAATAAAGTTTTAGCGGGAGTTGCGGGTGGATTGGGAGAGTACTTTAATGTTGACCCAAATATTATCAGGATTGTGTTTATACTTTTGGCGATATTTGGAGGCTCGGGAATTATCGTTTACATCGTTTTATGGTTGATAATTCCTTCAAAATCAAATCGCAATAAAAATTCTCAGGAGGCAATTCGTTCTAATCTGGAGGATATGAAAACGAGTACCCAGACATTTGCACACAGCATAACCAGACCCGACGGCAGTAAAGAAAATTCTAAATTCTGGTGGGCATTAATTATTATAGTTATTGGATTTTTATTCTTAATGCATAACTTTGGGTTATTGGGCTCCCTAGAACTTGATAAACTTTGGCCATTGGTTTTAATTATTTTAGGTCTCGGGATTATCCTTCGAAAATGATTAGTAAAACTTTCCCACTTTCGGAAATTGCTGGTTCTAAACTCAAAGAAATTGCAGAGCAAATTAAAGATGGAGCTATTGCAGTTATTCCGACTGATACAATTTATGGAATTGTTGGGGCGGCATTAAAACCTAAGACTGTTGAGAAAATTTATAAATTTAGAAAAAGAAATAGTAGTAAGCCGATGATTCTTTTAATAG
>Ga0163151_10005783_pt1 | contig 15516 bp, 20 predicted proteins | sample OliLakLV19MP5IB2_FD_145596 | JGI IMG/M metagenome (GOLD analysis project Ga0163151, IMG submission 145596) | Freshwater microbial mat bacterial communities from Lake Vanda, McMurdo Dry Valleys, Antarctica - Oligotrophic Lake LV.19.MP5.IB-2 | ecosystem: Environmental > Aquatic > Freshwater >...
GTTCGAACCGCGACGGTCGCGATGTCGGCGCTCGACTACTCGAACGCAGCGTTGATGGGCGACGCGCCGGCGTGTGACCAGTGCGGATCGATAACGGTTCGAAATGGCACCTGCTACCGCTGCCTCAACTGCGGCAATTCCATGGGCTGTTCATAAGACGACGTCACTGCTCGACAGGCCGTTGAGCAGAGTTCGGTGCCAAGGATGGCTTAGACATCTCCTCTGCGACCGGTGGACCCTCCGACCCATCGGTCGTCTCTTCCCGCGATGGGAGGATCTTCGCCTGACTCGCAGAGACGGTCGGCGAGTGGATGGACCCTCCTTGCACCGGTCGGGTGAGCATGGACCTGTCGAGCCCGACCCCCCGAGCCTCGGGGTGGCCAAATCGAGGCCGGTTCCGGCGACCCTCCCATCGTGATTCAGCCTCCGCTGGACGGTTTCGGTCGTTTGACAATTTCCCCCGAAGAGAGGTCATCGACCTCTCTTCGGGAGTCGCAAGGAAGCGGCTCGACTTGGATGTGCTCGCCGAACCTCGCGGTTGGGTGATGCATCCAACGAGGGCGATTACGAGCGACCGACCGTCCTGCGGCGGGCTATCAGAATGAACCGTGACGCTGGTTTGCCGCCGTGCAGTCTGTGGCGACAGTGATTTGGAAAGCGCGGATGAGCAGCCCAAATGACTGTCGCCACAGGCTGCTGGGGCAACCGGCTGGGGGCGTCGACTGAGAGCAATCATTGGACAACCACCGCTTGAGATCGGTCCTCGGATCGATCTCATCCTCCATCCCCCCGTCGCGGATCATCGTTGACGCCTGAACGACCCGCGTGAGCGCCGCCGTAATGACTGATCCCCAGCCATGCAACGCGCGGGTAATCGCCTCGAACAGACTACTCGCGGCAATCGCGGGAGCTAACACCAGCAGTGTCCATCCGCGAGCCCGCACCCAACCCGCCGAAGCTCGCCGCGAGGCGCACCAGACGATCGCCGTCAACATCGCAGACCACTCGACGGGCGCTGCGGGGTGCCCTATGGGTAGAAGCCGATGACGACTGCGATCACGATGGCAAGTGGAACCGCAATCGACGATCCGATCGCGAAGACAAGCCAGCGCTGAAGGTCGCTCGGATCATTTCCGCTCAGCCACGTTGGTCCCAAGCGCGCGAGCACAACCATGAGGACGAACTGCGCGAACGCAGCAATTGCGATCACGCCAGCTGTGGCAGCTCAGCGTCTCAGCTCCTGACGCGCGCTCCCGATCGGATTCGCCAGCCCACACTCGGGACACCGCCCGTCGGCTTGTCCGTCAACGAGCGAGTCCCTGCAACGGGGGCAGATGATGGCGAAGTCTCGTCGCCACAGAGTGCGTGCAGAAGAGGTGCGGCCGCTGATCTTGCCAGCTCGGCTCTGGCACATCCTTCGAAACGTCAAAGCCGCGGTCGCTCATGATCGCGGTGGCGCGACTGACTGGCAGGTCCAACGACACCCAGTGCCGAGCCGTTTGATCGAATTTCTCTGGTGCCCTCGGGGAAGGCTCGCTGGATCCGCCAAGCAGAATCGCCGCATGATGATCTGGAATCGAGAATGGAGCGCGTAGGCGATGACAGTCGACTCACCGACCACCCCTCGGCCGAACACACTCCGTGCGGCAGCACGATCGCAACGTTAGTCGGGCGGATAGCGCGACACTTACAACGTGAGGAGAACCACGCCGACGAGCACGATCCAGCTGAAGTGGGCGAGGAGCTTCGGAGTCAGGTCCAAGGTCTGAAGCCCGAGGCCCACAACGCCGAGGATCGCGAGAACGATCGCTCCCGTCGCCAAAGTGGTTGGTAGTGTCGTGTTCCGGAAGTTTGCTCTCGCAGAGGTCCAAGCAGCAGAGAGCACCAGCAAACCGCACGTGACGGCGAGCACGCCGATGAACTTGGGCGCTCCAGCAACCCGAGTGTGCGCCCGTATCCCATCGACTCTCGTCAGCGCGTTGCAGGTCGCGACGCCCCACGCACTGACCGCGCCGCATCCGGACGCCACAACCAGCGTGACAATGCGCTCGTACCGGGCGAGATCGAGGAAGCGAGCTCCGCTCAGCGCAACGATGCCGTAGCGCTCGGCAGTGAACACGATTCTCGCGAACCGCTCGGCGGTGTGCGAGGAGAATCGAAGCGGTACCGCGAATGATGCTTCGATTGAGTGTGTGACAGCCGCCCCGCATTCCGGACATCGATCTCCAATCGCCGGCGCACGCAACGTGTGTCCGCACTCGATACAAGGCAACTCGCAATTGGGCGTCTGGCTGCTGATTGTGCTCAGACTAACAACACTCGCGCTCTACCGCACGTACCTGCAGTCGCGGCTGAAGCCACGCTGCGCACGCCCAGAGCAGGGCGCTCAGTTGATCGGCTTATCCGGCCTTGATGAAGACGCCCGCTCCCGCCGTGAACGCAAAGACCCAGACCAGAACGGCCAGCAGATGGAGGACAGCGGACGGGCTGGCGGCGGCGCGCAGCGCCATTCGATGCATGCTACTGTTAGTCAGCTTGGAAATCCGTGAAGATCTCACCATTGAAGACCGGAGCCAACGCGAGGGCACCAGGCTCCGCCAAGATGCCGACGTTTGCCGAAGCAATTCACTGCGTCGACAGCGCGCGCCCAGAAGTAATGGCCAAGGTAATGCCATCAGCTGGTTGCAGCATGAGCCCCTGCCTCCGTTCGTCGAGTTCATCACTGCCTCGCTTGCCAGATGAGTGCTAGGGTCACGGCGTGGAAGGCAGCGATACCGAGGTTGCTGATGACGACCGGGTTGCGGAGCGTTCCTACTGTCAGCGGTGTAGTCACCTTGTAAACAACCTGCACCAGCAAAAGCGCAGCAACCAGCTTCGGCTCATGAAGAAAGAGGAGGAGCGCTGAGACCAGACCGATCGCCAGGTACACCGAGAGCAGGATGCCGCGCGCCGCGGTTGCATCGCCATAGGCTCCGCGGGCCCAACTCGCGTTGGTCATGAGGCCGACGCAGACCGGTGCCAAGACGACGATGTTGAGCATCAGTGAGAGTGTGATCATCACATGCATCAAGGGCCTCCGAACTAACTTCGTTGGGGAGTGCGGAGCCAGCTGGGCATCGCAGGTCACCCTGTCCGCGGCCAATGAACCTACATCGAGCGCTGATGCCGGTATCCAGGCCGCCTAACGACCATTGAGAGGTGCTGCGGACACGAGACCGACCGACGGAGGCGAAGCCTCCGCCCCAAACGTCGACGGACGCCCTGCGGCCGTCTGCACTAGCGCACTGTTAGAAAGCAGGCCGTGGGCAGCAAGCGCAGAGTCGAAGAAATTGGCCACGAGGTCCTTGTACTCAAGACCGAAGCGGGGCGAGAATGCGTCCGCATGCCTCCCACCCGGAACCAATATCAGCCGCTTTGGATCCCCTGCCAACTGGAATAGGCGCTCCGAGTGGGCGAGTGGAATGACCTGATCGTCAGCGCCATGGATGAGCAACAATGGAATTGGCGCGATGCCCGCGACGAAGCGATCAGGACTGAATGCGTCATCCGCCAGCAATCCCGTGGACGGAAGCTTATCGTTGGCGATCGAGGAGTACGACGCGAACGCCGACTCGATCACGACCGCGCGGACGCCCTCCCGATCGTCGGAGCCGACCACCGCGATGGCGTTGGCACCGCCCAAGCTTGGACCGAGGACAAGCAGCCGTCTTGGATCCAAGTCCGCGCGAGAGCGCACGTAGTCTAGCGCGCTGCGCGAATTTTCGAAGACCCCCTGCGGCGACGGCACCCCAGCCGAGGCGCCGTACCCGCGGTAGTCGAACACGAACAGGTTGAATCCCCGGTCCGGAAGCCAGTCGACCGATCGCCAATGCGAAGTGAGGTTCTGAGCATTGCCGTGGAACTGAATGACGGTTCCGCGCGCGGTTCGCGCGTCTGCGAGCCCCCGCGCGGGGATGAACCAGCCCGACAGTCGTGTTCCGTCGGCGCTGGGAAAGCTCACGTGTTCGTATGGCAAGCCAACACGGTCTGGACTGTCATAGACGACTTGGTCCGGATGCTAGAAAGCCGAGGAACAGCCCGGAATCGCCAAGATCGCGACCGCAGCGGCGAGCGGCGCAACGAACCGGAGAACACACGCGTTTGGATTCACTGTTCTTCTCCGGCCTAACGACCCAAGCTCGGCGACGGCGGTCACGATACGCGCCGATTGCAACCGGGATGGTCCGCCGCCGCCGCTCGTTGCAGCGTATAGTTAGTCCACTACTCTATGAATCTGGATGAGATGGTCCGCATGAAACTCCACTCGCATCCCGCCGCGCATCTCTTCGGTGCAATGCGGGTCATTGTAGAGAACGCCGACGTACAACTCCGGCCTCACCTCAGTAATCCGAACCCACATGCGCTCCACAACTGCCTCGTCTCCGAACTCAATCCGGAACATGAGCTTGGCACGGTCGCCAGGACGCAAGCTCTCCCGCTCGGTTTGGGGCGGCATCTCGAACCTGTCTGGAAACTCTTGGTGAGTCTTCTCGCCATTGTCGAGTGTGTAGGCAACTGGCATGACGCTCGAAGTGGCTTAACGACCAGGCTCTGCAACCCGGTGCACGGGCGCATGAATTGCAATCGCGACGGCCACGCCGGGTTCGCTGCAGCGCATGGTTAGACCGCGTTGTGTGGGTCGTGCTCATGTGACCTCCGAACTCTGCGCCTCGGCACCTCTGCAATCAAGGAAGAGATACCTCAGAGCCGCCGAGACGCAGAGAAGAACTCCGAGACTCAAACAAGGAAGCGCAAGCTCCCAGATGATGTCGAACCAGTGGCCGAGAACGAGAATGGCCTCCGTCTTCTCTGCAGAACGAAGACTAGGAATCGCGGTGAAGAACAAACCCAGCGCAAGGAAACCGAGACCGCTAGTGAGTGAGACGTTGCGCATGGCGTGTGACGAGGCCTCACGGCTATCGAGCTGTGCTGCACGCGACGTGCAGCCGAGGTCGCAGGTCTCACCATGATCGTACCCCACACGTGCGACCCGGCACGAGCGCGGCGTTAGGCGGTCTGACGAAGTTGCCTCACGATGGCGGAGGGGGACCCAGGGAGAATCTGTCCATGTCGGAGTAGCGCAAGTGCCGAGTGGTCGAGTTCCTCGGCGGCTACGGCTTTCGTAACTGCGAGCGGGATCTCTCCCGGCGTCAGGTGGCTCCAGCCGTCGCAGGTCGGGAGGATCACCACGGTGAAGTCGGCCGTTGACCACAGCGCAGGCTCGACATTGAGATCATCAGCCATCACGGCGATGGATTCGTCGCCGCCGCACCCAAAGATCCAGACCGGGCCTTCGTCGTCGAAGGGGGTTATCTCGATGACCGAATTAGCCCGCACTACGCGCTGGATTACCTCGTTGGCGCGAGTCGCCGAGGCAAGCCGGTCGCGCCTCGCCAACCGATCCCGCTTGGTCTCGCGCCCAGGGATGTCGGAGAGGAGAGCGAAAAGCGCGACCACGGCGAGTACCGCCGAGATGGGATGCTACAGATCCAGAACGGCCCGTCGAACGTTGCAAACCAGACTGCTAGGAGTAGATGAACTGGCGAGACGAGTAGCCCGAGAGCGTAAAGGATTTTCCGCGGACCCGACACCACTTCCGGGACACTCAGCTCCGCGATGAGTCGGGCGACCTTCGCTTCCTCAGACGGGTCAAGGGGACGGCGAGTCTCGATGATCACTCTCTGCTCCGCCTAACGACTATCGAGCTGTGCTGCACGCCACGTGAGTGCAGCCGAGGCCGTAGGCCTCACGACGAGTGTAACTGCCCACGCGGCGTGGATCAGCCCAATCGCAATGTTAGTTATGGCCTTTGTTACGGACTGCGAAGTGGTCTCTTGGAGGCGCATTCGGGGCAGACCGCCGAGATAGCAACGCCCGCAAGGTTGCAAGCGCAATAACAGTGTCCGCGGCCCGGAGCGCGCCGCGCGAGTTGTGCGCCCAGAGTCGCGGGGATCGCGGCTCCGACGAACCAAGTCATGAGACCCGGCTAATCCAAATCTCCGAACCTTCGGCATGAACGAATGAGCGAACAGCATCAGACGCGGCCAGTATTGGCACCACAATGAGTCCGCCGCAGAAGAAGAGCGAATGGCGAACACGATGCTCGCGCGAGAGTCGGCCGATTACGATGCCACCCAGCGCCGCGGCGAACCAGATCGGCAGCAGCGACCAGATCAAGCCTGATGTGTCCCAGCTCAAGCCAATGGTTCGGAATGCATCCGCAACTCGAACAATCGACACGACCGTGGGCCAGTTTGGGAAGAGGCATCCGATCGCGATCCCGACGATCGCCCCAACGACGGCTGAAATTGCGTTCCGCGTCGCAGGCCGCTCCCAAAAAGATGGCTGCGCATCCCACATGTTTCGTGCCGCGGCCTAGCGATTTCGAGCGCTGCTGCACGCAGCGGCGAACAGCGAAGGGCGAAAGCCTCGAACCATCGTAACTGTACGACGTCGCGTGTCAGCACGAACGATGTGTTAGGGAGAGCTCTTGACCATCGCAAACAGCTCAGCCGTGAGCGGCGCTTGAAGAGCAAGGGGCCTCTGGAGCTGCGGAACCCCAACGTAGTCGATCCCCGCGTCGAGCAGGTCCGCGACTCTTCGGCGCACGGCCGCGCTTTCTCCGCGCGCTGCTTCGGCGAACGTGCGATCAGCGACGATGTTGAGAAGCTGGATGAGAACGAGACCATGCCCGAGCGCGCTCGCGGTATCGACGTGCTCGCTAAACCTCAGAAGCTCGGCGATGGATTGGCGATCGCCCTGCTCCGCTTGCGCGAGGACGCGCGAGCAATCGAAGCCCGCGTCCCTCGCCTCGCCCAAGGTCTCCTCGGCAACGCTGATCTTCGTTTGCGGCGTTGTTCGATGACATGCCGCGAACGCCGAAGCGAGGAGCGTGACGCAGACCAAGTTTCGAAGTGACGGCTACATGTTTTGCTAGCTTCGCCCTCACTTGTACTTGACCCGCACCGCGCGGGCGAGTGCACCGTGTTAGACAGGTAGCCTAACACCGCAGCCGAATCCCGCCGCAATCGTTGAACAACAGGAACGGTACCGAATTGTGAGACGCGAGGGTGGTCACTCGACCAGCACGAGGCCGCGAAACGAGCGGTCTAACGCAGATCAAAGCGAGCAGCATTCATTCGCCGAACTCGCATGCTGGGTTGCTCCGCCTCAGAAGCGAGGCGCGGACCAATGCGAGCGCATGACCGTCCAGCAATCCTTGAGGTGTTCCCGGCGCGATCGAGGGAGCGGAGTGCGCTGCCTCAAAAGTGTTCGATTCGAAGAGCGATTGAACGCTGCAGTTCCTCGGGGCGCTTCCGAGGAACGGAACGCTGACGGGCATCACGCACTCGGACTCGGGTCGAAGGCGAGCCACACGAAGCAGCGCGCGGTGTCAATCGCAGAACCCTCACTCGCGCGGCCACCCCCCCCGAGGGATCAGCATGACCGAACTAACAGTCGTAGCGCTGCGGACGTCGTGTCCCACTCTCAGGGTCGCGTCCGGTTCCGTGTCTGACACCCGCCCTTGCGAGCAACGGGTGTCAGACACCCGCGATTCGCTGCGTTGGGCGTCCGGCACGAATGGCATGAAGCTAAGCCCGCCCTACGCGTAAGTGCTTTTGCGGGCGCGATTACCGCCGAGTCGCGCAAAAGAGAGCCTCCGGCGATGATGGTGTTGCTTTACGACACCTTCCACACGGAGGCTCAGGATGAGCGCTATCGCGCCTTGGAGGCGCCAATTCAAGTCGGCCCTCGGTTCTTCTGCCCCGGCGCATGCGCTGCTCTCGAAGGTGTGCATCGACGCACAGTGCTGCAAACTTGGACATCGATGGCGCGAGTCGTTCTAGTCCCCGTCGGTCACCGTTATGGCGTTCTTGCTCCAAGTGCTCAACAGCGCGAAGACGCTGCGCGCCGCGCTCGCGCACGTCCTCCTGGGACAGGCAGCGCTCGACCCCGACGGCCCGCTTCCCTCGCACGACCCGAGCGCCTTTGCCCAAGCTCGTCAGTGAGTGCCCGAAGCGGTGCTGGCGGCGGTCTTCGCAGACATCACGCAGGAGGTCAGCAAGCGTGCCTCTACGGAGAGCCTCTGGAAAGGACGCCGCGTGATCCTCGTCGATGGCACCTGCGTGAGTATGCCGGACCTGCCGGAGTTGCAGGAGGCGTTCCCCCAGCCTGAAGCTCAGAAGCGGGGATGCGGATTCCCCGTCGCGCGCCTCGTGGCGCTCTTCTGCTGGAGCTGCGGCGCGATTCTGTCGTTTCGCATCGGCTCGCTTCACGACGGAGAAATCGTAATTTTCCGCATGCTTCTAGACATGTTCATGCTTGGCGACGTGATGCTGGCGGACCGGCACTATTCGTCGTATGCCGACATCGTGCGACTGAAGCGACTTGGCGTCGACGTCGTGTTCCGCATGAACCAGACCCGGCCCGCCGACTTCCGTGCGGGTAAGTCGCTTGGGCCGGAGGACCGCGTTGTCATCTGGCGGAAACCCACAAAGTAGGCGAAGAGCTGCGGCCTCTCACGCGAGGAGTTCGACGCGTTGCCGGCGGAGCTAACGCTGCGGATGATCCGCACGAAGCAGGTGCCGAAGGGATTCCGCAGCAGGGAGATCGTGATCGTTACGACGATCCTCGATCCGGCGAAGGCGTCGCGCGAGGAGTTACTGGCGCTGTACCGCGATCGATGGATGGTCGAGCTGAACTTACGCAGCATGAAGACGGCGCTGGGCATGGAGATACTGCGCGGCAAGAGCGTGGATGTGGTGCGGAAGGATGTGCTGATGCACTGCCTGCTCTACAACTTCATCCGACTTTTTATGTTGGAAGCGGCGACGGCGTCCGGGCGCGACCTGCGACGGCTGAGCTTCGCGGGCACGCTGCAGCGGCTTCGCAGCATCGCAGCGAAGCTTGCTAACAGGTCGAGAGCGCTGGGACGACTCCCACGATCTGCTGGCAACGCTGATGGGATGTGTCGCAGGGGATCTGCTGCCCGATCGCCCCGGGAGAGTGGAGCCGCGGCGTCGGAAACGCAGGCCGAAACCCTATAGCCTGCTGGTCAGGCCGCGCGCGCACTATCGCATGCACGGTGACGTAAAGCGTCGTTAGCTTCATGCCATTCCTGTCTGACACCAGCGGCGACACAGGAAAGGTGTCTGACACCAGCGGCGACGCAGAAAAGGTGTCTGACACCAGCGGCGACGCAGAAAAGGTGTCTGACACCCGCAGTGACGCAGGAAAGGTGTCTGACACCCGCAGTGACGCAGGAAAGGTGTCTGACACCCGCAGTGACGCAGGAAAGGTGTCTGACACCCGCAGTGACGCAGGAAAGGTGTCTGACACCCGCAGTGACGCAGGAAGGGTGTCTGACACCCGCAGTGACGCAGGAAAGGTGTCTGACACCCGCAGTGACGCAGGAAAGGTGTCTGACACCCAGCGGCGACGCAGAATTGGTGTCTGACACCCGCCATCGCGAACGCTGGGTGTCTGACACCCATAGGCAAAGAGCCATAGGGTGTCAGACACCATTCCGCGCAGCGACGCGCGACTGACTCCGAATTCAAAGGGACGATCGCACTCACGTCAATCGCGGCCGAGTCGAGATTCGCTGCCGCCCGCTCCTGCCACGCCTCGCCTGTCCTCGGTTCCCTCGCATTCCCTTCGCCCCGGCGCTGCGGCGAGTTCTCTCTCGCTTGAGAGTTCGCCGCTGCCCGCATCCGCCCAACTGCTCGCAACCCATATGCGTTAGTCTGCAACCAGTGCGTCTCCTCTCGATCCTTTTCCCCGCCTTTGCCGCGAGCGCGTGCACATCGCCACCGCGCGCCGAATCATCACTACCGATGCCTGCAACGACTCCCCCGGCAAACTGGATTCGCTGGCACGACGAACGCCTCCGCAAGCTCGAAGCGAATGACGGATGGTTGACGCTGATTGATCTCGCATTCCTCGAAGACGGCGTTTGGCCGATCGGTCGCGCGCCAGCGAATCGTCTTCGCTACGAGCACGCAACGGCAGAGCGCATCGGAGCGTTCCTTGTCGAGGGTGACAACGTGAACTTTGCGGCCGATCTCGATTCGCACGGTCGTGCCCCCGCCGAGATTACCGCTGACGGCAAACCGATCGACACGATTGCGCTCACCGCCGACGACAAAGGCGCGCCGACTGTGCTGCGCGACGGCCCACTGACCATCACACTTGTCCGCCGAAACAGCAAGCTCGCGCTGCGCGTGAAGGACAACGAGAGCCCGGTGCGCACCACGTTTGGTGGAATCGCCTGCTTTCCATTCGACCCGTCGCTCGTGGTGGAAGCCATCGTCGAAGAGCCTCCAAGCGGCGCGAGTATCGACGTGACCAACGTCCGCGGTTTCGTGGAACACCAACCACTCGCCGCGACACTGCGCGGGAGCGTTCGTGGATACACGTTCGCGCTCGCAGCAACAGCGGGCGCGCCGGGCTCACTCTTCGTCGTGTTCGGCGACACAACGAACGGAGAGTCGACCTACGGCGGCGGACGGTTCCTCGATGTCGATGCTCCGATCGCAGCACAGCCCGTGACGATTGACTTCAATCGCGCCTACAGCCCGCCCTGCTCGTTCACCGAGTGGGCGACCTGCCCGACACCGATTGCGTCAAATCGCCTGCCTCTCGCAATCGAGGGCGGCGAGCGCTATCCAGCCCGCGTACTAACGAACGCTCGAAGCGACCAATGATGAGACAAATCGCCGTCCTCTCCGCACTCGCGATCACCGCATGCACCAGCGCGCCGCGCTCTCCGTTCGAGCCTTCTGCCGAGGCGGACGCCAGTTCGATTCGGCATGTCGTCCTCGTGAAGCTGATCGACCCACAGGAGGCGGACGAACTCATTCACGAAATGGACACCCTGCTCGCACCGATTCCGGGCGTCGAGAACTACTGGCGCGGTTCACCCTACCGGACCGATCGACCGGAAGTCCGGAGCGACTATGACGTCGGACTGGTGATCGACTTTCATGGCCTCGCAGCCTACGAGGCGTATTCGCGCAACCCAGGTCATGTCGATCTCCTCACGCGCTGGAAGCCGCGCTCGACAAGCCTCGTGATCTACGACATCGCGCCCCAAGCGGACTTCAACGTGGCGCGCAGCAAAGTAGACCCCGACGTCGAGGGCACCGCGCCAGCGTCGCCAGCAAGCTGACGTCGGGCGAGTTCGCATCGGCGAGCCTGATTTACTTCACGACGCGCGGGGTCGAGTCAATTTTTCCCTCAAGCTGATCCGCTCGCTCGGTCTCGTCGACGGCATAGGTTCGAACGAGCGCGCCGATGGCTCGGTCGAGCGCTTCGCGATCGGCGAGCTTCGCGATTGTGCCGCCGCGCGCAAGTGCAGCCTCCGCTACGCCACCGGCGACCGGCTTGAGCCCCGACGCTTCGGCCGCGCGCCGCTGCGCGTCGACCCACACTTGGTCCATCGTCTCGGGCAACTCCGGCTGACCGAAGTAGATCGGAGTCTTCGCCAAGTCGAGGTCGACCGTGCCATCAGTCTTGCGCTGTGCTGGAACAATCGCAACGAGAAAACCGCTCGCGTAGCCAACGTTCATCGGCTCGACCACTTGAGCCCCAACCATGAGGACAGGCTGTGCGACCTGTCGCGCCCGTGCCAGATCACTGTCCACACGGACGACGATGATCATGCCAGCATCGACCTGTGGCTTCTCCTTGCGGTACTCGTGGACATATCCGCGCTCAAGCGTGAACGGGCGCGCGAGCACCAGTTCTCGAATTGCGGCGGGGGTCGTTGGGATCGGTGACACATCAGTGATCTGTTTCGGCGTCGCCTGCTGCGGCGAGACGTCGGCTGCGAGCATGGCCGCCGCCGCGATCGTTGTCATCAGCGTGAATGCAAAAGTTCTGGTGATGCAGGTCTTCATGAATGGGCTCCGCGTGCGATCGTCAGTGTCGTGTGCGACTTCGTCGCGGTTTAGTCCTTGTCGAGCATGATGTCGTCGATGGCGACGCGGCCCTTGTCCGAGCCCGCTCCAGCGCCGAACGAAAGCCGCACCGTCGAAATCTTGGACAGGTCGATGCCTGTCCCACCGGCCAAGAAGTCGGTCAGACGCACACGAATGACCTCGTACTCGTTCTGCCATCCGGCACCAGTTCCGGCACCGGTGCGCTGATATGGACGTTGCACGCCACCACCATACGCACCGATGTTGATCGTGCTCGCAATAGCGTTCGCGTCGACTAACGTAATGCTGAACGTGAGTGTTCCAGCAAGCGCGACCGTCTGCGCGTGGCGCGTACCTTGGGCGGCACGCAACGATAGATAGGTGCTGCCTGAGAAGTCTTCGAGTACTGGCACGACGGTGAACTCGACCGTCGAAGGCGTTGTGAAGTCGAAAATCACGTCGCGCGTCGTGTCCGTCGTTCGGCCGCGGACCATGCCGTTCTTCGGGTCGGAGGTCTGCGTCGTGAAGCTCGTGTTGTTGTCGTTCATCAGGCCTTCGCTGATGTTCGACACAGTGAGCACGACCGCGCCACCGGACGAACTCAGCGTTGTCGCTGAGTTCGTCTGAAAGTCGTCGATGATTGCGTTGGTCGCGTTCGGATCCTTGTAGTCGAGGTCAACGGTGATCGTGCCTGCAACGCCAAGTGGTCGCAGATCTTCATATTGGCGCCAGAGGTACTCCTTCGCCGCTTGCTGTCCAGCGACGTGGTACTTAATGACCGCGAGGAACGCGGCCTTTGCGACCGACTGTGCTCCCGCAGTCCCGATCGCGGTGCCCGCTGGCCCCGAGAAATCATTCACGCCGCAGCAATTGAAGTCGTTGTGATCGGCACCGTGCACGTAGGTCGAGGCGCGCTCACCCGTCGAGCGTTCGAAGAGATTGAAGGAGTCCGCGATGTCATTGTCAGGACAACCGCACACGTCACCGTCGGCGGCACCATAGATGAGGTGATACGGCACGCCGTGCGGAGTCGCAGAATTTGTGCCGAGGAAGTCGGTCGGTGCAATGGTTGAGATGACCTTGATGTCGCCGAGCGAATAGTTCACGGGGACGAACGTATTGTCGAAGATGCGGTCGTAGGCGCGAACGACGCCCTCACCTCCGCGACTGTGACCAATCCAGATGATCTTGTCTGCATCGAGTTTGCCAGCAATCGCGCCGCCGCCGATCGATGCTTGAAGCGAAATGAACGCGGCGGTGTGCTGGAGCGTCGTCGTCGACGCTGTCTCAATGCCCGGACCCGTGTTGTTCTGGTGCGACATCACGATGTAACCCCAGCTCGCGAGGTGCTGGCCGAGGTAGTCGTACCAGGTGTACTGGTGTCCATTTCCGTGACTGATCACGACCAGCGGAAGCGGATCGAGCGACTGGATGTTTGTCGGGTAATAGATGCGTTCAAGCTGGAACGTACTAATGATCGGGGCGTAGTTCGTGTCAAAGGAATTGATCTGAGTCACGGCAAGCGGGCCTGCCGCCGTGAGCGAGGCGACCATCCAGAACCCGGGAGCGTCGCCACGGCCATCGATCACGTCGCCCGTGTCGAGGACGCCGTTTCGATTGAGGTCCACCACCAGGTCGTAGCCGCGGCCGATGTTGAGGACGTCCCCCGCTAACAACGTCGTTGTCGCCAGCGACTTCACACACGTCGCGAGCGTCGCTCCGAACGTCACGACGTCGGGCGCGCCGCGAGCATCGACCAGCACTGCGTCCGCATCCCAATCCACTTGCGATCGATTGGCTACGACGTACACGTCGGCCACCGCGTTGGTGACGCCCGCGACGAGCGCTGGGTCGAGCGACACAAACACTGTGCTGCCCGCGTTGAAGCTTTGCACGAAGTTTGCGAATGGGTGGCTCGCGAGTTGGACGGACGCGAGCTCGCGCTGAAGCGGCGGCTCTCCTGACGGGCACGCGCCCCATGCGCCGAGCACCGCCGCGAGGTCCGCCCCGTCCACAATGCCGTCGCCGGTAATGTCACCAGACCCCGGGCCGCCCCAAGCCCCAAGGACCGACGCAATGTCGGCGGCATCAACGATGCCGTCGCCGGTCAAGTCGGAGGGGCACGAGGCGAAGGATGGACCCGATAGAGCGAGAAGGACGAACGATGCGACGCAGGTCGCACTCTGGGTGAAACGCCAAGAAATATGACACCTCCGGGAAGACTGCAACGTAGCTCCTTCTCGCCGCACCGCCAAGCGTGACTGCGCCGATTTACCGAGTCCGACAGATTCTCGCGCCTCGATTCGCGGACCTGCTTCCCCTCAGCTACCTTCCTGCGGGAATCGAGCGGGTGACTCTTTCGTCCGGTCGATACCTCCCTTCTCATTGCGTCCGACATCCACGAAACGACTTTCGACCACTCGACATGGCGATTCGAACCTCGATCCAACCCCGCCATCTCTACTTGAAGCCGCTCTACGCCTTGGTTTGCCTCGGATTTGGCGTGTGGGGCTGGTATGACTTCTCGGTCAAGATCCCCCGCGACCAAGCCGCGTTCGCCGAGTTCAGCGCCCTCAAAGCGCGGACAGAAGAATTGGCGTCGAAGCGAACCTCGGGAGGCACACTCAGCGCTGAGGACGTAGCCGAGTACGAAACCAAGTCTGCTCTGCTCACCGCAAAATACAAAGAGCCACCGATCGAACCGGCGAGCTACAACCGGGCGGTTCAGCTCTGGCTCTACGTCATTGGCTGCGGCATTCTCGGTACGCCGATGTTTGTCTGGCCGCTCATCAAGATGGCGCGAAGGCACTACGAGGTCGACGACGACGGCGTGCTGCACGTCCCCGAGGGAACCTGCAAGCTCGATGACGTCGTGTCGATCGACATGAGCCGCTGGATGAGCAAGTCGATGGCGACAATCACGCTCCCAAGCGGCGCGACATCGGTACTCGACGACTACGCGTACAAGAATCTCCACCTCATCGTCGGCGCGATTGCGCATCGAATCTACCCCGACGATTGGACCGTGGACGCTCGCGACGCGCGGAAGGAAGCGGCGAAAGCCGCGGAGAAGGCCGAGCGCGAGGCGGACAACTCCACCGACTCCACGCAAGCGTCCGCGTAACGCCTCTGCGTTGCGCCAGCGCACACCCGATCGATATCGCGGCGATATAGTGGCCCGACCGCCGAGGCATTGACGGCTCGGCGCAACGGAGCCGCCATGCCTCACGCTATCAACGAGCCGACGACCGCGATCGCCAAAGTAGATCGATGCGCCGAGCTTCCGCATCGCCCTCGCGTTCTCTTGGGCAAGATGGGGCTCGACGGACACGACCGCGGCGTGAAGCTCATCGCCCGTGTCCTCCGCGACAGCGGCGTACACGTCATCTATTCGGGCCTCTGGCAGACGCCGCGAAGCCTTGCGATCTCGGCTCGCGATGAGGATGTAGATGTCGTCGCGGCGTCGATGATGAGTAACTCACATCTCGTACTCGTGCCGCGGCTGCTCGACGAGTGCGCCAAGGTCGGACGCCCCGACATGGTCATCAACGTCGGC
>Ga0163151_10005787_pt1 | contig 15512 bp, 11 predicted proteins | sample OliLakLV19MP5IB2_FD_145596 | JGI IMG/M metagenome (GOLD analysis project Ga0163151, IMG submission 145596) | Freshwater microbial mat bacterial communities from Lake Vanda, McMurdo Dry Valleys, Antarctica - Oligotrophic Lake LV.19.MP5.IB-2 | ecosystem: Environmental > Aquatic > Freshwater >...
AACTGTTCCTTGTCCCTCCACTACTTTAATGTGATCAAAAGGAGGAATGAAGATCATATTGTTTGCGTTTGTAAATTCTAACGCATGCATCTGACAATCGTCAAACGTATCACCAATCAATACAATCTCAATGTTATCGCCTCCAAACATTCTCACCTGGTTGATCTTCTGCTTCGGTGTGATAGCCGGCATGTAAATCACACCTTTGATATTTAATAACTTACACGAGAAAGCAACACCTTGTGCATGGTTGCCCGCACTGGCACAAACCACTCCGCGATTACGCTGCTCTTCCGTTAAACTACTAATTAAATTATAGGCACCCCGGATTTTATACGAACGAACAACCTGAAGATCTTCGCGCTTCAAATAAATCTCAGCACCAAATTTTTCAGAAAGCTTGCGATGAAACTGCAATGGTGTTTTAAGCACAACCGACTTAAGGACTTCGTAGGCAGCGTTGATATTTAAATTCTGAATGGTGTTCGTCTTCATATGTGATTAACATAAGACATAAGTATCAAGACGCAAGACTTTTTGATTTTCCTGGCGCTTGTTACTTATGTCTTACTGCTTATGTCTAATTTATCATGCTTGCTTCTACACTTGCCTTTTCAGGTCTCAGTTTTCTTACCGCTGCCCCTGCTTGCCACAATTCGCTTTCGCGAACTTCTTTCAATTCTTCAGCGAGCTTCTCGCGATAGTCAGGCTTAGAACATGTATCGATTGTTCGTTTTGCTTCGGCACCAGATGCCACGCTATCGTATAATTCCTGAAATACAGGAAGTGTTGCAGCCTTGAATCTCTTTTTCCAGTCCAATGCTCCACGCTGTGCTGTGGTTGAACAGTTGGCATACATCCAATCCATTCCATTCTCAGCCACTAATGGCATCAATGATTGAGTAAGTTCTTCCACCGTTTCATTGAATGCTTCTGAAGGGGTATGTCCTTTTGAACGTAACACCTCGTACTGTGCCTCGAAGATACCAGCGATAGCGCCCATTAACGTTCCGCGCTCGCCTGTCAAATCTGAATACACTTCCTTCTTGAAATCAGTCTGGAATAAATATCCTGAGCCAACACCAATACCGAGCGCAATTGCTTTCTCTGTTGCTTTACCAGACGCATCCTGAAAAACTGCGTAGCTTGAGTTGATACCTTTTCCTTGCAAGAACAATCTGCGCACAGAAGTTCCGGAACCTTTTGGTGCTGCAAGAACTACATCGATATCAGCTGGAGGAATAATTCCTGTTTGCTCTTTGAACGTGATACCAAATCCGTGTGAGAAATATAATGTCTTTCCTTTGGTAAGGAATGGCTTGATGGTTGGCCACAAAGTAATCTGGCCTGCATCAGAAAGAAGATACTCAAGAATGGTTCCGCGTTTAGCAGCTTCTTCGATATCAAATAATGTTTCACCCGGAATCCATCCGTGCTCCACGGCTTTGTCCCATGTTTTGGATCCTTTGCGTTGACCAACGATTACTTTGAATCCGTTGTCGCGCAAGTTCAATGCCTGCGCAGGGCCCTGCACACCATATCCGATAATTGCAATGGTTTCATTCTTTAAAACATCGAGTGCTTTTTCCATGGGGAACTCCTCGCGGGTTACCACTTCTTCCCATACACCTCCGAAATTGATCTTTGCCATATTAATTGGTTGTTAGTTGTTAGTTATTCGTTGTTATTTTATAAAGTCCATTTGTTAATCTACATCTACAATTTTCTCGCTCAGTTCGAAGTACTCGCTATTGCCCTGATATACCTTTACACTATCTACTTCAATAAGTTTTTCAAGTTGCACAGTTATTTTTTCAATCAAGTCAGGGGTAGTGAATAATAACATGATCACACCACCTCTTCGAAAATCATTTTCATTCTCATGTGCCATCAACTTTTTGATGCGCACTCTTCTGCGATTGAGAATATTGATGATTCTGTTTAATACAGAAAAATTATTATCCGCAGCAAGCTCTAATGTATAATCCTGCTTCATTTTTTCTATTTACTTTTCGGTGCTTCCAATAATACATCTGCGACACCGGCTCCGGCTGGCACCATTGGGAAAACGTTGTCTTCTTTTCCTACTACCACTTCCAGGAAATAAGGGGTCTTCGCCTCCAGCATTTCTTTCAAAGCATCTTGCAATTCTTCTCGCTTCTCCACCTTCCTTGCGGGAATAGAGTAGGCTTCTGCCAGTTTTACAAAATTTGGATTCACCATTTCAGTAAACGAATAGCGCTTGCCATGGAAGAGTTGCTGCCATTGGCGCACCATACCCAAAAAATTATTATTCAATACTAAAATCTTCACTGGGATTTTATACTGCATGATAGTGCCTAATTCTTGTACCGTCATTTGATAACCACCATCGCCAATCACGGCTACTACCTGCTGTGTAGGTATCGCAAGCTTCGCTCCCATCGCAGCTGGCAAGGCAAAGCCCATCGTGCCAGCACCCCCTGAGGTAACATTGGTGCGTGGATTTTTAAATTGATAGTAGCGAGATGCTACCATCTGATGTTGTCCAACATCGGTTACTAAAATCGATTCGCCATTCGTTTGATTAGAAAGATGATTGATTACTTCTCCCATTTTTATCTCACCGGTCGAGTTAAACTCGTGATGTACTACTTTCTCGTATTCTTCCCTGTTTAAAGCACGGAAACTTTCTATCCACTCAGAATGATTATTGGGCTCAACCAGATTAATTAATGAACCTAATGCTTCTTTTGCATCTGCATGAACTGCAATATCTGCTTTTATGATTTTGTTGATCTCAGCTTTATCAATTTCAATATGAATCACCTTTGCCTGCTTGGCATACTTGCTCACGTTGCCCGTTACGCGATCATCGAAACGCATCCCTACTGCAATCAATACATCACACTGGTTGGTGTTGAGGTTTGGTCCGTAGTTGCCATGCATTCCCAAATAGCCAACATAGTTTGGATGATCCGTTGGAAAGGCTCCCAAACCCAACAACGTGCTTGCTACGGGTATGCCTGTCTTTTCAGAGAAAGCAATCAATTCCTTTGATGCTCCTGAAAGCAAAATTCCCTGACCTGCTAAAATGTATGGCTTCTTCGCCTGACTGATCAACGCTGCAGCAGCTTCAATCTCTTTGATTTGTAATTGCGGTTTGGGTTTATACGTGCGAATGCTATCACACTTCTTGTATTCGTCAAACTCAAACAATTCGTTTTGTGCGTTCTTGGTGATGTCAATTAACACCGGACCCGGTCTTCCGCTAGTAGCGATGTGAAATGCTTTGGCTACAGCACCTGCAATATCTTTTGCTTCGGTTACTTGTACGTTCCACTTGGTAACAGGAATGGTGGTATTGATCACATCAATTTCCTGGAAGGCATCGGTACCCAACAAATGAGCGAACACCTGACCAGTGATACACACCAACGGAGTTGAGTCAATCAACGCATCAGCTAAACCAGTCACCAAATTCGTTGCACCCGGGCCAGAAGTGGCAAACACAATACCGGGTTTGCCCGATACACGCGCAAAACCTTGTGCAGCATGAATGGCACCTTGTTCATGGCGGACTAATATATGAGTAAGCTGATCGGCATAACCATACAATGCATCATACACGGGCATGATAGCACCACCTGGATAACCAAAAATAGTTTTCACGTTCTCGGCTACGAGGCATTTTAGCAATGCTTCTGATCCTGTTATTTTTTCCTTCTCAGTCAGCACTGTTTTTTCTTCAGTCTTCGTCAGTAACGCATCCATCGGCAGCTGTTTTTACTTGTTTCGCATATTTAAATAATACACCGCTGGTAGCGCGAGGCTGCGGTGTTTTGTAATGTGATCTTCTGATCGCAATGGTTTTCTCATCTACGAGCAAATTGATCTGTTGCTTCCTGATATCAATTTCAATCCAATCGCCATCTTCTACTAACGCCAGCAATCCGCCATCAAATGCTTCCGGAGTAATGTGCCCAATCACGAAACCATGCGAGCCCCCGCTGAATCTTCCATCGGTAATGAGGGCCACGCTTTTTCCAAGACCAGAGCCCATGATTAAACTCGTAGGCTTCAACATCTCGGGCATACCGGGTGCGCCTCTGGGGCCTACATAGCGAATCACCACTACATCACCTGCTTTTATCTTTCCGGTTTTGATTCCATCCACCACTTCAAACTCTCCATTGAATACACAAGCCGGCCCTTTGAATTTCTCTCCCTCTTTGCCGGTGATTTTCGCGACCGATCCCTTCTCAGCTAAGTTTCCGTATAAAATTTGAATGTGGCCAGTTTTCTTCAGAGGCTTCTCAACGGGAACAATTACATCTTGCTTTTCGAAGTCGAGGTCTTTAGCGCTGGCAACATTTTCGGCAATAGTTTTTCCTGTTATGGTCATGCAATTGCCGTGCATCAATTCCTTCTGCACCAAATACTTCATCACCGATGGTACACCGCCAACTTTGTGCAACGCCTCCATCAAATATTTTCCGCTTGGTTTCAAATCTGCGATGAGCGGAGTTTTGTCAGAGATGCGTTGAAAATCTTCTTGCGTGATTTTAACACCCACGCTTTTCGCCATCGCAATCAAGTGCAATACTGCATTGGTCGAGCCTCCCAATATCATCACGATCGTAATGGCATTTTCAAATGCTTCGAACGTCATGATATCCCGCGGCTTCAAATCTTTTTCTAACAACAAGCGCATTGCCTTTCCCGCCTCCGCACACTCGGCTGATTTTTCTTTGCTTAGCGCAGGATTGGAAGCTGAATACGGCAACGCCATTCCCAACGCTTCAATCGCGGAAGCCATGGTGTTGGCGGTGTACATGCCACCGCACGCGCCAGCACCGGGGCAAGAATTTTGAATGATGCCTTTGAAATCCTCTTCTGAAAGTTTGCCTTGAATTTTTTCTCCCAACGCTTCAAATGCCGAGATGATGTTCAACTCTTTTCCTTTGTAGTGCCCTCCGGCAATCGTGCCTCCATACACCATAATGGCCGGGCGATTTAATCTTCCCATCGCGATGAGCGAACCTGGCATATTTTTATCGCAGCCCACAATGGCAATCAAGCCGTCATAATGTTGTGCGCCACACACTGTTTCAATTGAGTCTGCAATCACCTCACGACTCACCAGCGAGTACCGCATGCCTTCTGTTCCGTTCGCAATTCCATCGCTCACACCAATGGTATTAAAAATCAACCCGACCAAGTCTTGAGCCCACACGGCCGTCTTCACTTCTTTTGCCAGGTCGTTCAGGTGCATGTTGCAAGGATTGCCATCGTAGCCTGTGCTGGCCACGCCCACTTGCGCTTTTTTCAAATCATTTTCTGTCAACCCAATGGCATACAACATGGCCTGCGAGGCAGGAAGGGTTGGGTCTTGGGTGACTGTTTTGCTGTATTTATTTAATTCCATTTCTAAAAGATTCTGGATATCTATTCTCGCATCAAACTATTACATATGAATAACTCTTATCCAACACGATACACTGATAGGCTTCCTGGATAATTGAACCCATGGATTCCTTCCAGGGCTTATTAAATTTTTGTCCTTCTATTGATTCGATACCGATCACCTCTACGGCTGTGCCGCAGAAGAAAGCTCCATCGGCCTCAAACAATTCTTCTGGACGAAAATATTTTTCTTCCAGTGGCATGTCGAGCTCTTTGCAAATTTCTAACACAGTCTGGCGTGTAATGCCGGGCAAAATATTTCCAAGTGGCGGTGTATAAAGCACACCCTCCTTCTCAAAAAAGAAATTGGCTCCGGGCCCTTCAGCCACAAAGCCATTCATATCCAGCATCAGTGCTTCATCAAATCCGCGTTGTTTCGCTTCGTTGGTGGCCATAATGGAGTTTACATAATGACCGCACGCCTTGGCCTCCATCTTTATCGATTTAGGATTGGGCCGCTGAAAGGTTGATACACAAACACGCAACTTCTGTTCATCAAAGTATTTATTCCACTCCCATGCCGTGATCATGATGGATACACCTTTGGGTGCCGACAAGGACATGTTGGGTGCACAATACACCAGCGGACGAATGTATGCGTCCTTCAGATTATTTTTTTCTAAAACCAGATAGGATACCTGAGTGAGTTCTTCGGCAGTATGATTGAAAGGAATGCCAAGAAGTGCGCAACCTTTAATGAGTCGTTCAAAGTGCTCATGCGCTTTAAAGATTTTTACTCCATGGATAGTTTGGTAAGCGCGGATACCTTCAAACGCTCCATATCCATAGTGAAGCGTTTGACTGAATAAATCAGCTGTCGCATCTTTCGCTTTTACGAATTTACCATCCAGGTAGAGAACGGTGTTGTCGTTGTAATACATATTAATTTTTAAAACAATCGTTAGTTTGCAGTAAGTCCTATAAAACAAAACCGCCCCAATCTCTCGGGGCGGTTGAATATCGTTTAAACAATATCGTCACAGCCCCGGTTTTCGGAGAATAATGACGCTAATGAGCACAAGCCCACCGCTGATCAAAGTGATCAGGTTAGTGTTGTTGCTGTATGAATTTAATTTCAATTGCATATAATCTTGTGCGACACTACAAGATTGGAAAATTTTGTGATGAGATTCAATGAAAGTACAGAAAAAAGTTTCGAAATATTCTTTAACGAATGTTAGGTAACTGTTTAAGCGGAAGCAAGATATTCCACAATGCCATCACGAATTGCTGTGAATGTTCGAATAAGTATATCTTCATTCTCTTCCAATAGCGTTACGCGAAAACCCTGTAACTCCGAACAGAAGGAAGAAATAGGAACGACACATACACCTTTCGCGCCCAGCAAGTAATACACAAATCGTTTGTCGTGTGGAATGTCCTGATCAACCCAACGCTCCACTAATTTACTGACGCGCTCATCAACCATCGCAAGTTTCTGACCAGCCCTTAATGTTCCCTCACGGAAAATAATGGTGTTGTAAAACGCACCAAAGGTTTCATTGAAGGTAAGCTGTGGAACTGTATGAAGAATGTCGGCAATGATCTTACTGCGTTTGCCAATATTGCGATTGGTTTCTTCACGGTATAATTTAAATCGTGGGTCTCCCAAAATTTTTGGAATCGCCAACTGCGGAAGCTTGGTGGAACACACTTCAATCATTTTGGCATTATCAATGGCATTACAAAACCGGTTGAAGTCCACATCCTTGTCCCGGTTGTAATACTCCATCCAGCCACATCGGGCACCGGGCCAGGGTAGCTCTTTGGAGATTCCCTTCATGGCAATGCCGGGAACGTTGTCAATTACTTCCGCCAATGACCAGGCACGCGCACCGTTGTAGGTGATGTTGATATAGATCTCATCACAAATCAAAAACAGCTTAAACTCTTTTGCGATTTCTACAATTCGATTCAATGTCTCCAAAGGATAGACCATGCCAGTAGGGTTATCTGGATTGATGATGAGTATGCCTACCACATTCGGATTGTACTTCACCTTGTTATATAAATCATCCAGATCGGGATACCATTTATTATTCGGATCCAGTTTATATGTCAGAGGTTCATTGCTGGCATGTGCTGCCTCGGCACTGGAGTGTGTAGAGTAGGCCGGTGAGGGGCCGATCACACGCGAAGTGGGCGTGATATATTGATATACTTTGGCAATCGCATCACCAAGTCCATTGAAAAAGCAAATATCATCCGGAGTGATTTGTACACCATCCAACTGATTAGTTTGTTGTGCTAAAAATTTTCTTGTATCTAAAATACCTTTACTGGGACAATAGCTATAGGAATCATTTTGCAAAGCCAGGTCGGCAATGATCTGCTTAATCCAATCCGGAAGTTTATGATTCTTCTGAATGGGATCACCGATGTTTTCCCAATAAATATCTTTGTCCAGATTTTTTATTTGCTCTGCCTTCTTTACGATCTCTCGTATTTCGTAGCTGAGTTCGCTGGCTCCTTCGCTGAGTAGTTGCTGACGCATAAAATTAGTCGATAGTAAATAGTCGATAGTCCATCGTGGAACATCCCAAATTGAAAAATCCCTCCCATGGTCTGTGTCTTCACAGACCATTTGATCACTTCAATTGATTCATTCTATTTCGATATCTGCGTTTCGGTCTGTGAGGACACAGACCGAGGTTTAGTAGATAGTGAACTCTCTCAAATTGAAAATCTGAGGCAAAGGTGAATAGGTGCGATGACAAAATCAAACAGAGTGACTTTGTAGCTGCGGATTTGCTGTCATTACTTCTGCAAAAGACTGATCTACCACCATGGTCTGTGTCCTCACAGACCATCCAATAAATTCAATTGATATATTTTATTTTATAATTCACGTTCGGTCTGTGAAGACACAGACCTAGGTGCAATGGGATTGAAAAGTCAGGCAGGCTGATTCTGTGTTGATGGATTTGCTGTCATTACTTCTGCAAAAGCCTGATCGGCACGCTTGCTAACCATCGGTAGCTTGTCCATCCAATGAACATCGATAGCATATACGCCAAAGTCTTCTGTCACTTTTCCCTTCAGTTCATAAAACCCGCGACCGCGAAACGGAAACTGTCGCGCTGAGTTAGGAAAATGTACGGTGTCAAATACTTCACCCTGCACATCATAGAACGTGCCGAAACACATGTGGTCGTGATTCTTCATCGTGAAAGCATCTTTGGTGGTAACCAGATATCCAACGATGTGAACTTGTTTTGCTTTTCTACTTTTCAGATTTAGTGCTGTGGTATCGCCATAATCACGGGTGGCTAGTAAATCAAATGGGTTGCACAGGGGGAAGCCGAGTAATTCAATTTCATCAAAAGCATCTTCGAGTGCATTTCGTTTTAATTCAGGCAGCGGATATTCTTTTGGTTCGGTGTCAAACAGCTCTGCTGTCGAGCCGGAAGATTTTCCTGCTGTCCCCTTGGAAAATCTTCCGGCTGTCTTGCTAAAGTAGAGCATCGACTCCCACAATAGTTGCTGTTTAGTTTTTCCGGTGAACCGAAATGAGCCTAGTCGGATGAGAATGCGTAGTTGTTCCAGTCCGATGCCAGGGGTGCGTCTTAAAAAATTATCGAGACTTTTGTAGGTACCCTTCTTTTTTCGTTCCTCTGCAACGTGTTGGCCGATTTTTGTTTCCAGGCTTTTAAGATGTATGAATCCGATGTAAATCTGATTGCCCTCAATGGTAGTAAGATAATCACTGAGGTTCACGCACGGTGGTTCGATCTGTGCGCCATTCATACGTGCTTCATGAAAATAAAATTCAGTTCTGTAAAAACCTCCGAAGTTATTGATCACACCAACCATGAACTCCAATGGATAATGTGCTTTGAGAAATAAGCTCTGATAACTTTCTACTGCATAGCTGGCCGAGTGACCTTTCGCAAATGAGTACCCTGCAAAACTTTCGATCTCAAACCAGACACGATCCGTCACACTTTGCTCATAGCCGAGCTCCTTACAGTTATTAAAAAATTTATCGCGCACTCGCTGGAATTCTTCACGCGAGCGGTACTTACCTGACATAGCCCTGCGCAATACATCCGCTTCGGTGAGGGTAAGGCCGGCAAAATGATGTGCTACTTTAATAACATCCTCCTGATACACCATCACACCAAACGTATCCGCCATGATCTCATCCATTTTAGGATGAATGGATTCATACTTAATTCCATTTCGATGCATATGAAAACGTTCGATGTACGCTTTCATCATCCCTGAACTCGCAACTCCGGGTCGAATGATTGAACTCGCTGCGACTAACGTGAGGTAATCATCACACTCCAGTTTGCCAAGTAGCATGCGCATGGCGGGCGATTCCACATAAAAGCAACCCATCGCTTTACTGTGACGCATGAGGTCTTTTATTTTCTCATCTTCCTTGAATTTTCGGAATTGATACACATCAATATCAATTCCTTTGTTACGCTTCACATGCTTCACTGTTTCCTTAATGTGGCCGAGCCCACGCTGACTAAGAATATCAAATTTATAGATACCAAAATCTTCAGCCGCATGCATTTCAAATTGTGATACCGGCAAACTCTTGGGTGGAAATTCAGTAGCTGTGTACGCATAAATGGGTTTCTCCGTAATGAGCACACCACCTGCGTGAATCGAAATATTAGACGGCAATTCTTTGCTCTCAATATAATCCGCATAGCCGACTACTTTTTGTGCAATGTGATCTCGTTTTATTTTTTGTTTTCGTGTTTCTACCAACACATCAATCTCATCCTTTGGTAAGCCGAATACTTTTCCGAGTTCGCGCACCAATGATTTTTTGGTAAAGGTTACATGCGTACCGAGCAAACACACATGATCATATCCATACTTATTAAAAATATACTCATAAATCGCATCACGATTATCCCACGAGAAGTCGATATCAAAATCGGGAGGAGACACGCGTTCTTCATTCAAGAAGCGTTCAAAATACAAATCCAGTTCAATCGGATCAACATTGGTGATACCCAGGCAATAAGCCACCGTGCTGTTAGCCCCGCTTCCGCGACCTACAAAATCATAGCCGTTCTTTTTGGCGAAAGTGATCAGATCAAAAGCAATCAGATAGTAGGCAGTAAATCCTTTCTTTGCAATGATTCGCAGCTCCTTTTCTATATGAGACTGCCAGATGGCTTTATCATGACCATATCGTTTTGTATATCCCTTGGCTGTAACGGATCGCAAGTACTTCATGTCTTCTGATGGGCCAGAAGTGAAAAACTTTTTATTCTTGTCCTCACCAATTTTACACTCAATAGAACATTGATTGAGCAACGACTGCGCATTATGAATGAGTTCAGGAAATTGTTCGAACTGATTTTCCAATTCCCACTCTGACATCATGAATTCCTCCTTGCGTGCCTGGTAATGTGCAGGCAGTTTACTTAACAACGTACTGTGAGCAATACAGCGAAGAAGGCGATGAGCATTATGATCGCGGTAAACTATCTTCTCCTTCTTTGTCCTTTTATCCTCCACTTTTTCCGGAGGCAGAAAAGTGACGGGATGAAGTAACACAAACTTGTATTCATAATCTTCACGCTGCGGGTGCATGGAAAACGACAATAGATTCTGTTTGCCAACGCCAATGTATTCGTATGCTTTTAATTGATCGGGTTCAATTTTACCAAACGGGTAAATGACAAACACCTGATCTAACTCAGGTGCTCTTTCCGGAAATTTTTTTCCTTCGCGATTGTGATGCGATAAGAAACGATTGATCGTTTCAAACCCTCGATTGTTTCTTGCCAGGATGATGTAGAGAAGAATGTGACTTGGTCCGTCCGTTTCCTCTTCCGGGTTTCTGAATTCCACACCTACCGTGAGGTCGATATTATAGGGTGCCTTGCCAAATTTAGTCAGGCCATCTTCGCGTGCTTTGTTTTGATCACAAAGGCGCAGCATTTCGAGATAAGAAGAAACATTGTTGATTTCGGTGAGTGCTAGTTTGTGAATATCACAGCGCTTCGCTTCTTCAAAAAGTGATTTGATGGGCAGCGTGCCATATTTGAAACTGAAGCCGGTGTGACAGTTGAGGTACATATATTTAACGTGTCTATGATCAATGGATAATTTTTAATGTGTCATGATGAAGCGTGTTTCGGTTCGGTCTGTGAGGACACAGACCGAGGCAGAGGACACAGACCGAGGCAGAGGACACAGACCGAGGCAGAGGACACAAGACCGAGGCAACAGGGCACAGACCAAGGAGGAGGACGCACAGACCGATAAAAGCGGGAACACAGACCTGGGATAGAATATGATAGCTAGACCGTTGCATTTTTTTCATACGCTAAATACGCCATCGTCATTCGTATCTCTCCATAACTGTACCCATCGCCCAACAATTCTTTAATGGGTGATAATGCCTTGCCATCGGTTTGCTCAATCGCTTTTTGAATGGCCTGGATTTTCGCTTTATCCATTACCTCATCAATAGAAAGAGTGCCTTGCTGAACATAAAAAGCAAGATGGCTTTCTATCGTAATCACACTTACGTTGCGCAGTTCAGCAATTCGCTCAACGCTATCACCCATTTGAAAAAGTTCCAGACTCTTTTGCTTCGTGTCTGTGTCCATCTCACGTCTTTCTCTACGCACACGCTTAGGTATTTTAAGATGGATGCGTGACTTTAAATTATGTTCGCGGCAATGAGTTGCTACCACATCCCAAAATTGTTTTCCGTATTTTTCAATCTTCACTTGACCAAAACCTGATATTTTCAAAAACTCTTCCTTGTTATGCGGTAGGTAAGTAGCCAACTCCATCAGTGTGGCATCTGACAAAACAATGTAGGCGGGAACATTCTCTTCGTTGGCTATTTGCTTTCTCACTTCTTTCAATCGTAGGAAAAGATCTTTCTCATAATTCTCTTCATGAGAAGGAATGATTGCCACCTTCTCTTTGGTTTTAGTGATCATCACCGTCTCTGTACCTTTCAACACCGCTGCGCTCTTTGGTGTGAGATGCAACACCGGATACATGCCCTCTGATTTAATGAGATATTCCTGCGCAAGAAGATCGCGAACGATATCGCCCCACGCTTCTTTGCTTACATCGGCACCAATGCCGAAAGTTTTTAGTTGCCTATGCTCGTCCTGCATTTTCGCGGAATTGGATCCACGTAAAAAATCAATTACATAGCCGGCACCATAGCGCTGTTGTAATCGGGCTACAGCTGATAAAATTTTTTGCGCTTGAATGGTGCCATCCATCTGATCGACCCGTGTGAGGCACACATCGCAATTGCCACAATAGTTCGTGGCTGCTTCATCGAAGTAATTCAGTAAATATTTTCTGCGACAGGTGATGAGATCGCCATAGTCAGCCATCCGGTCCAACTTCTTTAGATAGATCTCCGTTTGTTCGGTATTGCCTTCGACCTCCACAAACCTTTTCATCTTCGTCACATCGGCATACGAATAAAACAACAGCGCTTCACTATCCAATCCATCACGACCTGCACGACCCGTTTCCTGATAATACCCTTCAATATTTTTTGGTAAATCCATGTGCACCACATAACGCACATTCGATTTATCGATGCCCATACCAAAGGCTACGGTAGCCACCATGATTTTCACTTCATCGCGCAAGAATAATTCCTGGTGGCTCGCGCGTACATCTTTATCCAAGCCGGCATGGTAAGGCAACGCCTGAAAACCTTCCTCGGTAAGATCTTCTGCCAGTCGCTCGGTAGAGGCACGGGATAAACAATACACGATGCCCGATTCATCTTTCCGCTGTTCTAAAAACTCAAATAATTTTTCTGTGCTGTTGCGTTTGCCCTCCACGGTGTAGCGAATGTTGGCACGATTGAAACTGGAAACAAATACAGCAGGATTGCTGAGCTCGAGTTTTTCAAGAATGTCTTTTCGTGTAAGCTTATCGGCTGTTGCCGTGAGCGCAATGAACGGCACATTAGAAAATGAACGCTTAAGGTGCGCGAGTGTGAGATACTCTGGACGGAAGTCGTGGCCCCAATGCGAAATGCAATGTGCTTCGTCTATCGCAATCAAACTTACATGGAACGATGAAAGTTGACGGATGAAATTACTTTCAGGGGCGAGATAAAGTAATTTCAATTCTTTAGATTTTACTTTATTGACAATTTCATTCTGCTCCTGATAGCTCTGTGTGGAATTTAAGAATGCTGCAGAAATGCCATTCACACGCAACGCATCTACCTGATCTTTCATCAATGCGATGAGCGGAGAGATGACTACCGTGAGTCCATCAAACATCAAAGCCGGAATCTGATAACACAACGATTTGCCTCCGCCCGTAGGCATGAGCGCAAACGTATCTCGCTTCTGCATGATCGATTGTATGATTGCCTCCTGCTCCAGGCGAAATGAGTTGTAACCGAATTTTTCTTTGAGGATTTGAAGGGGTGTCATTCTTATTTTGTTTACTAAATCAGCTTATTCTATATTCATTCTTGATCATAATTTTTTGGTCTGTGAGGACACAGACCAAGGATTAGGAAGTTGTAACCGAATTTTTCTTTGAGGATTTGAAGGGGTGTCATTCTTATTTTGTTTACTAAATCAGCTTATTCTATATTCATTCTTGATCTTAATTTTTTGGTCTGTGAGGACACAGACCAAGGATTAGGAAGTTGTAACCGAATTTTTCTCTGAGGATTTGAAGAGGTGTCATTCTTATCTTATTTACTAAATCAGCTTATTCTATATTCATTCTTGATCTTAATTTTTTGGTCTGTGAAGACACAGACCAAGGATTAATGGCTTTAATTTATTCATCCCGGCTGTGTCTCACCCCGGTCTGTATCCCACAGACCGGAAACAGGAAAACAAATCAAAAACGCTCGCGATAATCAGTTACGATATTAAACTCATCAGTACCAGTTTCATAAAACCGAGCTGAAGACCATTTATAATTTTCCGGTCGACTCACCAGGTTCCATTGTTCTTGGAGTGGATTAAGGTGAGTATATTCTATTTTCTGCTCCACCTTACCTCTTGAATCCATAAGCACCGCTAACGGATCACGTTGCCAAAAACGGTGGTTGCGTTCTTCATCACGATATTCCTTATAATATACTATCTGATCTGAGGAATTAGTCCTCACTCTTTCTAAAAACTGATGACTGGTAAATTTATTGAAACTAGCATATGGCATTTCCTTTCCGTTTACACTTAACATTTCCCAAACGGCATGTATGTGATTGGGCATGATTACAAATGCGTATAGTTTGATTTTCTTTCTATTAACCAAAGTTCGCCAGCAGTCGATGATATTTTTTTCGAAGTGTGTTTTCGGTCTGTGGGGACACAGACCGAGGGGTAGCATCTTAGAATTACGCTGACCATATTTCATTTCGCTTCTAACAAACCATTTAATTTTTACCCAAAGGCAATTCCAAATATCGATTCCAACGATTGGGTTCTCTTTTCAATACGGTGATGGTATTGCACTTGAAATAATTACTGTAGGAAATGCTTTGCAAACTTTCCCAGGCTTTTGCGAAATCATCGGGTTCTAGATTTCTGGCAATGATGATGTGAGGCGTTATCCCTTCCCCACTCAATACATTTGCTAAATCTGCGATCGGGGTTTTGTATTCTATCTGCAGATAAATCGTTCTGTTATTGCCATGCTTAAATGCACCCAAACCCTTTACATATATTTCAAACGGCAGCAGTGCCGCAAGAAGTTGGTCGGTATCGTATAGAATATTCTCCGTTTCATCGGTGTATTTAAAGAGCGAGATATGGGCGGTAGAAAATTCTTCTTCAAATTCATGACCAATCGCATGACGCACGTGCCTTTTTAGATTTGAAACAAAAATTTGAACCTGCTGTGGTGGCGTGATGGTGAAGAAAAAATGATTCACCCAAAATTTTCCCATGGTATATTTATTCATCACGACTAATTACTTTTTTATATTTTATTCTTTAATAATATCTATGCGCTTCCGTTGATTCTCTTTCGGTCTGTGAGGACACAGACCGAGGAACGAGGGACGCAGACCGAGGTATGAGATCAGCCATTAAAAGGTATATCGGCATAATGAATCCATTTACGGTCTG
>Ga0163151_10005789_pt1 | contig 15507 bp, 11 predicted proteins | sample OliLakLV19MP5IB2_FD_145596 | JGI IMG/M metagenome (GOLD analysis project Ga0163151, IMG submission 145596) | Freshwater microbial mat bacterial communities from Lake Vanda, McMurdo Dry Valleys, Antarctica - Oligotrophic Lake LV.19.MP5.IB-2 | ecosystem: Environmental > Aquatic > Freshwater >...
GAAAAGTATCCCCGAAAACCTCACCTACATCCAGCCTCAATGATTCCAGGGTGGTGCATTGGGGTTTGAACTCACCGGGTGCCTATTTTGATTGACTTTTTTAATTATTTGGACTAGAATAGCTAGTCACATTTGAGGCTGTTTAGTGTATAGTAACAGCCTGGGTGTGCGTACTTTTTTCCGCGGCCGCCATGGTCGTCAGGGAGATGAAATGTTTGTATTCATGCTGGCTTGTGGGGGGTCCGAGTGCCCCGAGGACTACTACATCAAGGGGTGTGACGGTGTCGTCCCGGCCACCACCGGCCGTGGCGGGAGTACTACCACGCCTGACGCCGACGCTGATACCGACTCGGACAGCGACACTGACGCCGATGCGGACAGCGACGCTGATTCCGACACGGATACCGGTACGTCGTCCTCGACGGGTGAGACCGGCACTGTAACGGGCGGTGGGACCGAGACCGTTATCCTGCCTGGCGACACGGGCCATACCGGTGACACTGGTACCATCGTCTACGTCGACAACGACGGAGACGGCTGGGACTGGACGGTGGACTGCAACGACGCGGCGTGGCTGGGTGGGTACTACATCAACCCCGGCATGCTCGAGAACCCGTACAACAGCCTCGACGACGACTGCAACCCGCTCACGCTGGACGCGCCGTACGCCGACGCGCTCTGCGCCACGTTCGACGCTTCCGTGATGACCGGCAGCGTGAACCTCTACTTCTTCGAGACGAACAGCGGCGACAATACGCGCTGGGTTACTGATCCCGTGGCCATCCCCGTGGTCGGTGTCCCGTTCGCGACCGGGGACGCTAGCGTGCGTGTCTGCGGCGACATGTCGACCGTGACGTACGGCAGCGGCAACATCGTGCGCGTCCTCGTCACCTGGAACGACGGCGTCACCGAGCGTTCGGCGGTCGAAGAGACCTCGCCCGGGCTGTTCACGAGCTACTTCCTGGAGCTCACGCAGAACGGGACGCCGCTCGTCGGTTGCCTGACCGACATCGAGCTCCCGACGGCTCCTCATCCGCACATGCTCTGCAATCTGCCCTGACGCTTCTCGGCAGAGACTCGATCCGACCCTACGCCTGCGCGTACGGGTCGGATCTTTGCATTCAAGAGTATTTTTTTCAGGCTTGGGCTTGGCTTGGTATACTCTGCACATGCTTTCGAACCTGCACTCTATCTATAACGAATCTGAGATGCGGGCCAAATGGTCACTTGGAGGACTTTTTCTGTTGCTGCCGGTAGCAATTCTCGGAGTTGTTTTTGTCTCTCCTGGTTTAGTTTTGGCGGTGGTGGGCGCTACGCTGGCCACAATTTTTACGTTCTTCCGACCCACCTGGTCCTTGGCGTTTGTCTCAGTTTACCTTCCGTTTGAACCATTCCTCTTGAAGTGGGTTCCAGATGAGCTGTATATCTACGCGCGGTATGGTTCGGAGCTGCTGATTTACTTGCTCGTGGTCGTCACCCTCTGGAAGCTACTGTCAGGCGAGATCAAGTTTCGTCGGACACCTATCGATATTCCTTTTGCTTTCTTCCTGGTAGCCATGGCGGCTTCGGTAGCGGTGAACTTTTTGCCGGTGATGCCGGCCCTGCTTGGAGCGCGTCAGATTTTACGCTTCATGATGCTATTCTTCGTGACCGTGTATCTGTCGCCAACAAAGACCTGGGCTCGAATCGTCTTGATCGCCTTAGCGTTGGTATTGTTTGTTCAGGTTTTTCTGGGAGCTGCACAGTCAATTGTTGGTGAGCGTCTAGATACATTCCTGTTACCTGGCGAGCGCCGAACTATTGGCGAGATTCAGCTGACTGCTGGTACCGTCCAGTTCTGGGACCCAGGACAACGTGTTTTTGGAACCATGGGACGTTACGACCAACTCGGCGCCTTCATGGCCTTTATCATGTTGATTTTGGTGGCAGTAATTTACGAGCGCTCCATCAATGAGAAAAATCGCTTGATGATTTGGCTGTTGTTGCTGGCGAGTATGCCGATCTTGGCACTTACATATTCGCGTTCGGCCTGGTTTGGTTTTCTACTCGGTTTTCTCTTTATCGGAGCCTTGATCAAACGAGACAGGCGGGTAATTGCAGCAGTGGTATTGATTCCAACTTTGTTGTTGTCGTACATCGGACTGACTGGACTGGTGGTACGTGAGCTCGTGGATGTTTCTGACCAATCAATTACTAACCGTTTCTTTGAGGCTTTCTCGTATGAGCGTTGGGTGGGTGAATATCATGGACTAGGGCGCTTGTACTGGATCGTGCAAACCATCACTAAGGTGGTTCCTGCTTCACCAATTTTCGGTCATGGTCCCGGCATGTACGGCGGTGGCACAGCAGCCGCGCTGGCGAACACGCAGGTTTATGATGAGCTGAGTTTGCCTTTTGGTGTTTATGGAACTGATGGTCACATCGATAATAACTGGATGAGTTTGTGGGGAGAAGTTGGGACGTTGGGCTTGGCTATGTACCTGTGGTTATACATCGCGCTGTTCTTTGCTTGTCTCCACGTGTACCGGACTTCGGGGGACAGCGAAACGCGCGCCTTAGCACTTGGTGTCTGCGCGGCCATGTTGGCGGTCTTCTTGAACGCTTTCTTGGCGACTTTCCTGGAAGTGCGCACGCTTGCCCCTTATTTGTGGGTGATGAGCGGTTTGGTGGTGGCACTTGGTCAGCGTGAAAAGGTGCTTTAGTGAAATAAGACGGCCACCCCTAGCTCCTCCATGGCTGGAGGGGACGCGATGGCCCCTCCTAGCCTCCCCATGACTGGGGAGGGAAGCAATATGCGAATTCTTCATGTCCATAAGTACTATCATGATCATGACGGCGCTGGGCGCTATATTTTTGACGTTATGCGCATGCAGGAGCAGGCCGGACATATAGTCGCTCCCTTTGCGATGCACGATCCACGCAATAAGCCGAGCGCTTGGGATAAGTATTTCGTCTCGTCTTTAGATACTTCGCGAGTTGGTTTTGGGATCGATACACTTCGACAAACCCTACGAGCCGCCTGGTCTTTTGAGGCCAGACGGAAAATGGCACAAATGCTTAAGGCCTTTCGTCCGGACATTGTGCATGTTCACAATGTGTATACGCACATGTCTCCCTCGGTTTTGGCAGCTTGTCGGGCACGGGGAATTCCGGTGGTTATGACTGTACATGATTACGCCTTGGTAAGCGCGAATTACGGTTTGTGGGACGGCGAGAAATCATTAGTACCTAAGCAATTGAGCCTACTGACGGTAGCGCGCACCCGCTTTATCAAGGGATCGTTCTTAGCAACGCTCGTACTTGAAGCTATTTATCGTTTGCAGAAGCGCTGCAAGTTGTACGACAAGGCGATCGATACGTATTTGCCGTCATCAGAGTTTGTAAAAAATACTTTGGTAAGTGCTGGCTATCCCAGTAAGAAGATGGTCGTCTTACCACTGTTTGCAGGGAACTTGCTCGATGGTCAAATGGCCGCCTCCCCTAACCCCTCCATGACTGGAGGAGGAGGCGATCGCAAAAGAGCAGGTGTGTTGTTTGCGGGTAGGCTTGAAGACTACAAGGGCATCGACTTATTCTTGCAGGCAGCCAGTGCTTTTCCGAAGACGCAATTTTATATCGCCGGTACTGGCCCTCAAGAAGCTGACGTACTCGAAGCCACTCGACATTCTGAGAATCTCCATTACTTAGGCTTCTTAAGCGGGGCAGACTTGTGGGCTAAGATGGCGAGCTCTGAGCTCGTTATCGTACCGTCACGTTGGGCTGAGCCTTATGGCCTGGTAGCAATTGAAGCTATGGCTTGCGGCACGCCAGTACTCGTTAGTGACACCGGAGGTTTGCCGGAGAAAGTAAAAGACGGGGTGAATGGACTCATATTTAAGGCCGGTGATATTCAGGATCTGACAAGTAAGCTGAAAGTTGCTCTAAAACATCCCAAAGACCTAGAGAGAATGGGGGAGGGGGCCTTCCGGTACGCCAAAGCCAATGCCGACCCCCATAAGCACATCAATAGGTTGTTAGAGGTTTACGAGAGCCTAGTTATCCACAGGTAAAGGCTGCTAGAAACCAGGGCTTTTTAGCTTAAATTTGGCCAATTTCATTGACAAAATCGTCATTTCTTGGTATAATACCTAGTTATGAATATTGTCATGATTGGACAAAAGGGACTGCCCGGCAAGTTTGGTGGCGTGGAAACCCACGTCTCCGAACTTTCGACACGCCTTGTGCGTGCCGGTCATACCGTTATTGCTTATGCACGTCAGTGGTATACCCCCAAGGGTACGACCATGTTTAACGGCATTCGTGTTGTTCGCTTACCGAGCTTGCGCTCTAAGTGGACCGATGCGATTACGCATACCTTCTTGGCAGTTCTCCATGCGATCATTTTTGTTCGCCCGGATATTTACCACTTCCACGGTGTCGGTCCGTCGCTCTTAGCTTGGGTGCCTCGCGTCCTTGCCCCGCGCGCCACGGTTGTCACCACCTTCCACTCGGTGGACCGCTTCCACCAGAAGTGGGGTCGTTTTGCCCGCTTCATGTTGAAGCTTGGCGAGCACGCTTCCTTGGTTTTTGCTCACAGCACAATTGCTGTTAGCAAGACTATCGCTGAATATGCCAAGACGGAATATAACGGCACCGCCGTTTATGTCCCTAATGGCATTACCCCTCAGCATGCCTCGACCGATCCTATCTTGCTTGAGCCATTCGGTCTTGAACCGTATAGCTACTTGCTTATGGTGTCGCGTCTTGTGCCACACAAGGGCGCTCATACGCTCATTGATGCTTGGAAGCTTGCCAAGGCTATGAACCCACAGCTCTTCCGTACGCTTAAGCTTGCGATTGTCGGTGGCTCTGCCTTTACGGATACCTATGTTCGTAAGCTTGAGGCTCAGGCTGCCCAAGACCCATCGATTGTTATGACTGGCTATCAGGCTGGCGAAACACTCGAAGCTCTGTTCACTGGTGCCCGCTTTGCGGTTCACCCGTCAACGAGCGAAGGTCTACCGATTGCCGTACTTGAAGCTATGAGCCACGGTAAGGCTGTGATCGCTGCCGACATTCCGGAGAACCGTGAAATTGTTGGTGAGTACGGTGTTACCTTCAAAGCCAACGATATTGCTGATCTGGCTGAAAAAATCGTTGAACTTGTAAAGGACCCCATGCAGGCTGCTGGCCTTGGCCACGTAGCTCGCACCTATGTAGAGGACGCCTTCAACTGGGATGACGTTGCCCAGGATGTATTGTCCATCTACCGCGCGCACACCGTTGCGCCCGAGGGCCTACTCGCCCTGGAGTAAGCTGAGTCAAAAATCCATTCACTGATTTTACCCTAAAAAGCGGACATGAAAATGTCTGCTTTTTTGGTCTTCACCTCGGCTGAAACAAGAGAATCAAACGGTTCCATAAGTGGACCGATCGGACTAGTTATGGAACCGGATCAAAGTTTAGGTTCTCTTCTTAGGAATGATGTCCTGGCTAATATCATCTGGTAGCCGTCCTGGCTTGAGATTGAGTTTTCGGAGGGTAGAGAGGTTAGCTAAGCCAACTTTGCCCACGAACAGTTGCGGCAGGATGGTATCGGCTCCTGACTTTTTTACGGCTGCCGCTACTTCGATGTAGCCATGGCGGTATATGTGATCGCGGAAATAGCCAATACCCGGAGCGCCAGGTTTACTAATGCCGCGGCTAGCGCGGACGCAGAGATTCCAGGCGGTTTGTTTGGCCTGCTTCCGAGCGTCCTCCTCTCCTTGCGTTTGGCGAGATTCGAATTGCGCTTTGAAAAGCCGTTCATACGTGGCGGCAAAACCGCTCACGTACATGAGGCTCGAGGCCCAGGCATCCCAGAACCCAGGAAGGTGTTTGCGGTTAATGTCATTGCGATGTTGGTGGTAGAGAGCTAGGCCCTTTTCGGTTTTGCTGTAAACCGCTAAGCCTCGTTTAAGGATGTGGAGGGGGCTGTTGGTGCCGTTAAGGCGTCTTAAGGTATGCACCTCGATTTCATGCGCAATCAAACGACGTGCTCGCTCTCGGCTGATAGAGAGCTTTTTAGGTACTCGGAGCACGACGCTGACCACTTTGCTGTCGTGGCTACAGAGTAAGCGTTTACGGAATGACAGTTTAACCTGCCAGCTATCTACCCGATAGTGCTTCAGGGCCTGCTCTAAAAGTTTTTTGAATTCAAGGGCGTTGATGGTCTTGTCGTGGTAATGAACTTCACCTGAGCGGGCTCTTTCAAGTCGTTCGGAAAATTCAGTTTCGTAGGCTTCAAGATTCTTGTCGGGCTGTCCGTAGAGTTCCAGGCTGAGGGCGCTGACGGCGTGATCGTCACCGTGGGCGGCGGCTGCGATGAGCGTGGCTCGTTTTTCGAGTTCCGTGAGCTTGTTTAGATAGAGCTGTTTGATGATGGCTAGGCTTGGATCTTGCTCAAGGCGGTGGCGTACCGTTCGGGCTTGGGATTGGAAGTTCTTTAAATCGATGGTCTGCGTTTTAGGATAGGAGAAAGTGGGGAGTCGCCCGGCTTTAAAAAACGCCTTTCGTGCCTGCGTCCGAGAAGCCGCAGGGGCCCGGAGGAGTTTCGAAAAGGGGAGGGAGGGAAGGGACTTGAAAATGTGGTGAAGGCTCTCGTCCAGATACATACCTAGCTTTCACTCTTCTGTTTGAGTGACTCAGGGTTAGGGGAGTAAAGGCGATTTTTAATTTTCCAGCGATCAACAAATTGGCCGATGCCGGACTTGGCGAGCTTGTTGCGAACGGTGGTGGTTTCCTGGGACCACTTTAAGAGCGATTCGAAGTTGAGTTTATAGCGACCTTGGACGACGATATAGGTGATATCTCCGTCAGCCAGGGCTCGTCTGATGGTGCGAGGGCTGACTCCGAAGAGCTTGGCGGCTTCTGAAACGGAGAGACGGATAGGTGTTTGCATACCTGAGGTGTAATAAAGGGGGCAAGGAAACGTCTGGGTAAGTAGATCAGATTCTTAATTGCATTTTGTCTACTCTAGTGTAGCCAAAAGAGCTGCATACGTCAAAAATTCGTTGCCCTTTTCTGAGAACTGATGCTATATATGCCACTTAACGGCTCAGTGTAATGATTTGCCGTCTCCTGCGACATTGTCATGTCAACCTTCGAAATCAAATTTCTGACTTTCCGGGTTTTCCGCTTTGGCGATGCTAAAGCGTTTAAACAGCTGCACCAGTCGCACGTCACTCGTGTTAGGCACTACGTAGCCTATCGAGTTGGTCGACCGGAAGATGCGGATGAGATTACGAATGAAGTGTTTCTGAGGTCCTGGGAGTATATGACCGCCCAGCAGGTTGAAAACGTCACAGCTTTGTTCTTTCGCATCGCTCGCAACCTAATAGCCGATCATTATCGGAAAAGCGGACGAACGGTGCCATTAACACCAATCATGGAGGACAATCTAGCAGCTCCTGGATCAATAGAGCACGATGCCCAGGTAAAGGAAGAGATGAGCGACCTTGTAGAGATCATGAAGGGGCTAAAAGATGAATATCGCGAGGTTCTCGAGCTACGCTATCAGGATGAAATGAGCATCGATGAGATAGCTGAGCTACTTGGAAAAACTCCAAATGCGGTCCGGGTATTGCTGCACAGAGCTAAACAAGCGTTAAAGAAAAAAGTGTGAATAAACTTTTAAAACAACTTAAGGGTCTCAAGCATCAACCACGCTTCAGAGCGATGGACGAAGAAGCTGTGGCGAAGAGTTGGGAACGCGTCGCTGAGGCTATTGGCGCCGATGTTGCGGGGTCTGAGCCTGCCCCTAGTTTGTCCGCCATGTATTTGGAGTATTTACGTTTTAATTTGTCCAAGTACCTGTCGCGTCCAGTTGTGGTGGGTACCTTTAGTTTAGTGGTTGTCGCGAGTGGTTGGATGACTACCGTACGGGCTGCTGACAGTCTTCCAGGCGAAAAGCTTTATTCAGTAAAGATGATCACCGAGAAAGCACAGCTCAAACTGGTATCTCTGGATAAGCAGGCAGTTCTCCACACTAAATTTGCTGGTCGTCGTTTGCAGGAAGCCTCTGACCTTCAGGAATACTCAACCAATGAGAGCAAGAGCGCTTCGCTTGTACAGGGAGCTATCGAAGCCTACAAACAAGAAGTCTCTTCGGCCACGGCCAGTCTGAGACAGCTAAAGGACGAAGGTAGTACCACGACACTCGCTACCGCCACCTCGGTTCAACAAAATTTGCAAGCAATCGATACCACCATTGACGCAGTAGTCGCTGATAGCGTGTCTGCTGAAACCACTCAAGAGGCTCTCGCGGCTAAAGAAATTACTAAGGTAGCTAGTGAGGCAGCGACAACGGTAGCGGTCGAGATTCATGAAGAAGGACAAACGTCTCTGAGTGCGTATGAGCTTAAGCAGATGTTCAAGAGCGAGCTTGGACAAATAGAGGCCCGTCAGCGTTTCGACCTTGAACGCATTGAAGTTATCCGGGCAGCGCTAGCCGATCCAACCGTCTCGTACACAGATTTCACGGTCCCAACGAGTGACGAGCTGCTGGCCTACGAATATCCCATCGTAGCTGTAGACTCTCTGCTGTCACAGTCCATGAATAGCTTCGCCGCCGGTGGTTTTCGCACGGCCTTTGCCACCCTTCAGGAAATTGACACTTCATTGCTAGCAATTGAGGCGCAGCTTGCTCAGATCGAAATTACTATCATGAATGCGCGAGCTCAGCCTCCGGTCGTTGTTGAGGAGGAAGCAACGGAAGAAGTTGAAGTTACCGAAGAAGCTGTTTTGTAGCGTTGTGAGTCCTTGTCTGCGCCGGTTTTGACCACCCCTAACCCCTCCTCAACAGGAGGGGAGGTGAGTGTGAGACAGGCGTAGCAAAGGGATTGCAATCAGCATGTCCCCAGGTGGACACCTTCAAAAGGTCGGGACCGCATGGTCGGGTGTCACTTCTATTCTTTACCCCTTAGGTGGGGCAAAAAGGATTCAGGTATATTATGCAACACGTATTAGACACAGGAAAGCGCGTCTTCTCAGCCGCTATTGCTGCTGCGACGATCGCTTTTTCTATTGGTGCGGCCGCTCTCGTGAGCCCGCTCACCGCACAAGCTGCTGTTGATGCTGGTGAACTCATCAAGGGTACTTCCTTGACGACTGTTTACTACCAGGGCTACGACGGTTTGCGCTATGCGTTCCCTAACGAGAAGACCTACTTCTCTTGGTACGCAGACTTCAGTGATGTCACCACGATCTCAGACACTGAGCTCGCTGGCATCACCCTTGGCGGCAACATCGTTGTTCGCTTTGGTACGCACTTCGTAAAGGTTACTTCCGATGCTAAGGTCTACGCTGTAGGCCGTGACGGTATGCTCCACTGGATTGAAACTGCAGACGTTGCAGAAGATCTCGCTGGTTCAGACTGGGCGATGAATGTCATCGACATTCCAGATGTATTCTTTGATGATTACACTGTTGGTACTTCTCTCATGAGCGCAACCGCTTTTGAGGGTGCTGCTTACGAGATGGGTGGAGTCACCTACATCTCTTGGGATGGCGAAATGCGTGAGGTCACTGCGTCTGGTATGACTGCTAATAACATCTGGGATAAGTTCGTCCTTGATGGTAGCAACATCGATGACAGCTCTTTGTCCATGGGTACCGACATCTCCGGCGAAGTTCTCGCTTTGGTAGATGCTGCTCAGACCGAAGAGGGTGAGACCGCCACCACTGGCGATCTCGAAATCTCTGAGGCTTCATCCATGCCAGCTGGCATGTCTGTGACTCAGGGAGCTAACGCCGTAGAAGTTTTCAGTTTCGAGGTTGAGGCTGGTAGCGAAGATGCTACTCTTGACTCGTTGACTTTGAGCATGATCGGCGCTGGTTCGACCAGCGACTTGAGCGATGTTTACCTCTACGAGGGCAGCACTCGCTTGACCGATGCACGTTCAGTGAACTCTTCAACCCGCCAAGTTACCTTCCCTAACCTCGGTCTTGAGGTTGGTGCTGGTGATGATCGCACCTTCACTGTTCGCGTAACTGTTTCTACAGGCGCTTTAGCTGCTGACACCTTTGGCTTCGAAATCGCTGATGATTCCGATGTTATGGGTTCTGGTGACGTAGACGGATCTTTCCCAGTTTCTGGTAACATCTTTACCATCACTGGTGCTGATTCCGGAACCGTTACTGTTAGCAAGAATGGCACCGTTTCTGACCCAACCTTGGGAGAGAACGACGCCGAAATTGGTTTGTTCAAGATCGAAGCCGCAACTGAGGATGCATCTGTAGAGATGATCACCCTCAAGATTGACGACGCTGCTGATCACGACGACTTCAAACTCTGGGACAGCGCCGTGCTGGTAGCCATGGGCACTGATGTCGGTGGTGACTTGGTTGTTTTCGATCTCTCTGATGAGCCATTCGAAATCACTGAAGGCAACAGCAACATCTTCACTGTTACCGCCGACATCGGTGGTCAGGCTGATGATGAGATCCATGTCTACGTAGACAATGCCATTGACATTGAAGCCATTGGCGGCGACTTCGGATTTGGCATGGCTGCTACTATCACTCTCTACGACGGAAACGCTGATGCCTGCGCAAGCAGCTCATCTGTAGACTGTTCATACAGTGAGGTACAGGGTGGCGAATTGACCTTGGCTTTCAACGGCCCTTCGGCTGGCGATATCCAGGTTGACGCTCAGGATCAGGAGTTGCTTGCCTTCTCCATGACCGCTGCTCAGATGATCGACATCACTGAACTCACAATCACTCTCGGCGCATCCGGTGGTGATGGCTTGTTCAACGGTGCTTCGACTTCAGACGTAGACGCTAACTTGACCGACATCCGCATCATCAACTCTGATACCGGAGCTACTTTGCTCGGACCAGAAGAGATGACCTACGGCAGCGACACCACTGAGAACATTGTTTACACCGAAGACTTCACTATTGAAGAAGGTGAGACTTTGAACTTGGTAGTAACTGCTGACGTAGAAGACACCACTGACGCCGGCACAATCTTCACCGCTACTTTGGTCACTGGATCTCTTGATGCAGAGGACAGCAACGGTGACGCATTGACCGCGGCTACGGACATTGTTCCTAGCACTTCCATCGTTGGTTACGATCAGACCGCTCGCGCCGCCTCTTTGGTCTTCGCCTTGGCTTCATCGCCAACCAGCACCACCACTGTTGACGGTACAGACGGTGTTACCGTTGTAGCTTTCACAGCTACCGCTGGTGATGCTTCTGATGTTACGGTGACCGATTTCACCCTGACAGCTTACGGTGACGATGACGGAACCCCTGTCTACACCATCGGTGGTAGCACAGCTTCTGACATCAACGACTACGTGGAGTCATGTTCTCTCTACGATGGCGCTACTTTGTTGGACGGTCCGGAATCCCCAGCCTCCAACGGTCAGACCATCCGCTTCTCTGACATCAGCTGGATAGTTGATGAAGGCAGCAGCCAGACCATGACCGTAAAGTGTAACTTCGCCAACACCAGCACTGCCGGTAGCGCATACTTCGGCTTCACCATTGCAGCCGCAAGCACTGACGTAACCGCAGAAGATGAGTCTGGCGAAACCGTTACCCCATCCGGCACGGCTGTTAACGATACAACCACTCCTACTGTGGTTGTGACCTTGGCAGACAGCGGCTCTCTCGCTGTAACGGTAGGCTCAGGTACTCCATCGGCTGACTTCGTGCTCACCTCGAGCGCTGACAACCATGTGTCTACCTTCCGCTTCACCGCTAGCAACGAGGACTTCAATGTCCAAACTTTGACCTTCTCTGAAGAGCAGGCTGAAGACGACTACGCTACCGCTGATAGCACTGCTTACGCCAACAACATCTCGTTGGTTACAATCGAGTACCCCAAGGCCGATGGCACGACCGGTACCGAGAGCACCTCAATGACTGGCAATGAAGCTAAGTTCTCTGGCCTCGACATGTTTGTAGAGGTTGGTGAGCCAGCTGACGTCACTGTTTCAGTAAGCGTTCCGCTTACCTCACGTGACGCTGGTGGTTCCGCTGCTTCGAACGAGAAGATCCGTATGGCTCTCTTCTCAGATTCGACTGGTGACGATAACTACAAGGCTGTAGGTGTCGGATCTGGTATTACTAAGGACGATGATGACCAGGCTGCTACTGGCCTCGGTATCACTTCTTCCGATGGCGTTGCTACCTTCGTCGTTCGTGAGACCAAGCCAACCATTACCTTGTCATCGCTCAGCCCTTCGGGCAGCGCTGTCGTAGGTCGTTCAGAAGCTCTCCGCTTCAATGTTGCCGCTTCTTCTAACGAAGATGTAGTCTTGAACCAGTTGACCTTCAAGTTGAACACCACCGATAACAACGCCGATGACGCTATTGACTGGAACGATTGTGACACTGATGATCCAGCTCTCGCTATGGATGTTTCAGATTTTGATCTGTACAACCTGACCGATGATGGAACCACCACCACTCTCGACCTTTCAGCTAGCGCTGTGCACAATACGACTTTGGCTCACATGAGTGCTGGTACAAACAACCCATGGACACTTTTGTTGGCCACAGGTGGTATCTGTACCTCAGCTACAGCCACAGTTGGATTCGTACACTTGACCCTCCCAACTTCGGAAATCATTCCAAAGGGAACAACCAAGACCTTCGCTCTCTACTTCGATTCGACTGGTGCTAGCTCAACCACTGACGATTCCGTCCGTATTGATCTCCCTACCGATCCAATCGTAGGTACGTACCTCACTGTTGCCGACGCATCTAACGATGCCGCTTTGGCCGCAACAGCAACAACACTTAACGTTGATGCTGGAACGGCTTTCGCAATTGGTGACGTGCTCGTATACGACGCAGCTGACGATGGTATTACTTCTACTGACGAGCGTATGCTTGTCACAGCTATTAGTACCAACGCTTTGACTGTAGTTCGTGGATACCTCGGCAGCAACTTCGTCGCCACCGCTTCTGTCGGTGTCTCTGACGACGTTCTCCGCCTCCCAGGCGCTATGCTTTGGAAGGATGACGGTGTCACTGGTGCTACTGGAACGTCTGACGACTTCTGGGGTGCTTACCTTGTTGACGACTTGACTGTTAGCGGTGGAACGCTCGTCTTCTAATCCCTTCGGGATTACAGACTGCGTCTCTACCTCTCTCACGAGAGTTTAGACAAACAAAACCCGCCCGATTGGGCGGGTTTTGTGTTTGGACAACTGACTTGCAAAATCGTACCTTTAGGCTACTCTAGAGCCCATATGATGTTATCTCGACAACAAATCATTGGAGTAATTGTGGGTGTAGTGGTTGTGGCCGTTGCGGTCTATGCTATCTGGTTAGCGGTAAATCCTACCGATCCGTACAAGGGCTTAGTGACTGAGCGACCAACTCAGATGGATGAGGCTACTCGTGAATATTTTGAGCAGCGTTTGGCTACGACCAAGGCCGCGATTGAGGCTGCCGAGAAGTCTGGTCAGGAGGTTGATCTGGATTTGTATTTGAGCGCTGCCTCTGACTCCCACTCTTTGGGGGACTTAGTGACGACGCGTGAGATGCTTGAAAAACAACTGGCGGGCAACTCGATTAACTTTGTAGCCTGGAATAACTACGCTTTGGTTCTTGAAGACATGGAGGATTACAAGAATGCTGAGACAGCTTTTCGTAAAACGTTAGAGATCGAAAGAGGAATTATTAAGTACTACGATGATTACGCTGATTTTCTCCTGGCTCACTATCCAGAGCGTCGTGATGATCTTAAGACCTTGATCGAAACTAATCTTGAGCTTGGTGGCCAGACTGTTTGGAATATGGTGGCCCTGGGTGATTGGTACGCGGTCGGCGGTGAGTGCGATAAGGCTGTAGATCATTACGAGGTAGCTGTAGTTCTCGACCCTACGAATCAGGCACTTAAGGACGATTTAACTGCACTTGAAAAGTCTTGCCAGCAGAAAGACGAATAAGCACGTTTGCGGTATACTGGAGCGGTATGTACAAACCGTTTTTGGCCGCATTGGTATTAGCCAGTTTACCCTTTTCTTTTGCCCAGGCGCGGACACCGAACGATGTCTTTTTTGGTGATCAGTGGTATTTGCCCCGTATCGGTGCTCCAGGTGCTTGGGGGATTACCACCGGAGACACGGATTTAATTATTGCGGTTTTAGACACCGGGGTCGATCTTGATCACCCGGATTTAGCTGAGAATCTGTGGTTGAACGACGGCGAAATCCCGGACAACAACAGAGACGATGACAATAACGGTTTTATTGATGACTATTATGGTTGGGATTTTGTCGATGATGACGAGTCTCCCGAGCCAGAAACGGCAACCACACCTGAGTCTGGAGCAATTTCACACGGCACACTCATTGCGGGCTTGATTGGAGCACAGTCTGATAACGAGATCGGATATACTGGTTTGTTGTGGGAGGTGGACGTTATGCCCCTTCGCGTCTTAAATGAGAACGGTGTTGGCAGTGAAGACGTTACTGCCGAGGCCATCGATTACGCGGTGGCTAACGGGGCTCGGGTAATTAATATGAGTTTCGCCGGTGCCTCTTCTGGTTCGCGCTTACGAACGTCGGTACGGCGCGCGTATGAGGCGGGGGTTGTTATCGTGGCAGCCCTTGGAAACGACTCAACTGATCTTGACGTTACTCCTGTCTATCCAGCGTGTTTCCATTCCGAGGTTGATGACTGGGTACTTGGCGTTGGTGCCACCGGATTGGTGGACGATGAAACAGAATTTACTAATTACGGTGCAACGTGCGCGGACCTAAGTGCTCCAGGCCTGAGTATTCTTGGCTTAGATCACCAGGATTCCGGAGACTTGGATGATGAAGCTTATGGTGGCCCTTGGAACGGCACCTCAATTTCGAGTCCACTTGTGGCTGGAGCTGCTGGTTTATTGCTGTCGGAATATCCTAGTCTGACGCCAGCTCAGGTTTTTACTATTTTAAAGCTCTCGGTCGACCCTATTAAGGACACCATTAGTGGCCTTGGATCCATTGGTGTTGGTCGCTTAAACATCGAGCAGGCGTTGGCTTTAGCGCCTTCGTTTGTAAGTGCTGCGTCAGTATCGGTACCCACCAAGGTGGACAATGTGAGCCCGGTGTTGGTGCCTACCTCTGACGAACATTACGATGATTCGGCTTATTACTCTTTTGTGGCTTTAGGGGCCCCGACAGGCGCGTTGCCAACCGTACAAGTCTATCGAGCCAACGGAGCGCCGTACGCTACTTTCACTGCCTACACCACCAATTTCAGTGGCGGGGTGCGAGTGATTGCTGAGGATGTCGATGGCGATGCGATTCCAGAGATAATCACCGGGGCTGGGCCAAGCGGTGGTCCACACGTCCGCATCTTCAAGCCTTACGGAGCCGTCATGACCGAATTCTTTGCATACGACAAAGCTTCAGATCAGGGTGTGAACATCGCCGTGGGCGACGTTGACGGCGATACCACGCAGGACGTGGTTACTGCTGTTGGTTCGGGAGTCAGCAATGACGTAGTGATTTGGTCTCAGCTAGGCGAAGAGAA
>Ga0163151_10005791_pt1 | contig 15504 bp, 15 predicted proteins | sample OliLakLV19MP5IB2_FD_145596 | JGI IMG/M metagenome (GOLD analysis project Ga0163151, IMG submission 145596) | Freshwater microbial mat bacterial communities from Lake Vanda, McMurdo Dry Valleys, Antarctica - Oligotrophic Lake LV.19.MP5.IB-2 | ecosystem: Environmental > Aquatic > Freshwater >...
ACTGTCTTCTAAATCAAAACACAGAATGGCGTTTGATTTGTTTTTTTTAACTAAATTGTCTAAAGAACAATGCTCGTTATATTTTACAAAGTGATAAATGTCCATGTTGTTGGCATTTTTGCTAACGTTTTGCAGCTACCCGAAGGGCGGGACTTTTACCACAAAACTTGATTTGAAAAACTAAACTTCCATTACCCACAAAACTGTCTTTGGAACACGAAACCCCGCCTTTTGGGTAGGTGCTGTTATGGGCAGGTTTTCTTTTCGTCAGTCCACCGATGTTGCGCTAATGACATCCCAACCGATTGAATTAACATCTTTGTAGTTGTCAATTTTTAGTTCGACTGTCTTTGAAGAAGAGGGTGGAAAGACTTCATAAACTGTATATTCATTTGTGCTTAATTCTGTCTCTGTCTTTGAATAGTAAGTTACTCTCACAACTGCGTCTTGTATGTTGCAACGGTTGCTTTGTTTGTAATTGTGCAACTGATTTTTAATTTGTCACCCCAGAAATTTTCTTTGTAAGTGCCGTCAGCCGATAAATAGTCTGTCGGGGCAGATTGCTCTTGCATTTTCAATTCCATTTTTAATTCTTCGGGTGTTTTTGGTCTGTCAGAGTTACCCGAATTGCAACTGGATAAAATTAGAATTGCTAAGACCGAAGTAATTACGATTGTCTTTTTCATAGTTAAATTTGTTTTTGTTTTTTCCCTTCTTCAAGGGCATTCTTTATTTTTTCAACCAGAGATTTGCTAAAAATTGTAGATAATTCAAGCGATTTGATAAAATTTTCAAATGCTTTCAATACTTCAGTGGGTGTTTTAGGTTTAAGGTTTGATGACATATTTTATATTTTTAAAAGCTATTGTAAAAAAGTTATTTTCCAGAATATAAATAAGTTGAATTGACTGAAAAGTACATTGCCAGCGATGCAAAAAAACAATCTGTCATAGTTCCGTCTAATTCCCACGCTGATTTATAAAAACTTCCCATATAAGAGGATGTCGTATAATTTTCTCCATCGTAATCTAAAGCAGGGATACAGTAATAATATGTATTACCGCTTGAATTTGAAGTTGCAATGACAAGTGTTCCAGCAATGGTTTTATCTTTTACTCTTTTCAGAAGTTTAAATGTGAATTTATAAGCCGACCATCCCTTAGAAAATTCTGCACCATCATCAAAATAATATCCTTTCTTCATATCAAGCCCCGATGCAACCATTGTTTTGTATCCTTTGGTCATCCAATTATATTCTTCTTCTGTTGTGTTTTGTGCGCTTGCGTTGAAACATATCATCGTTGCAAGCACAGCAGTTAAAAATAATTTTGTTTTCATTTTATTTGATTTTTAATTTCCCTACTCATTTAGCTTTTCGGTGTCGCTCCGTTTTTAAAGTGGTCGCTGGTCTCCACTATTTTGTTTGCAATAATAGAAATTATTTGTCAAGAACTGTCAAAGTTAAACTTTTGTAACTGTCGTGTCTGTCCGCTGTGTCGTTTTTTAAACTTGCCCATAACTTGTTTATACTCGCTACGTTTTTCTACTTTATATCGCTTTAGCACCCAATAAAGGCAGGTAAAGCGATATAAAATGCAGCATGTGCTTTCGCGTTATTTTTTATCTAACACCTTTTTAATATCTGGCTTAAAGTATAAGTTGCTTTTCATGATTTTGCCGTCTTCCCTAAAAATAGGCTGGCCTTTTTCATCGAGCTTGCTCATGTTACTTTTTTGAATCTCGTCAAATATTTCTTCAATCTTATATTGAAGTCCGTGCTTAAGGATGGAGCCAAATAAAATGTACATCTTATCGCCCAGCGCATCGGCAATTTCGGTAAGGTCGCCACGCTGGCAGGCTTCTAAATATTCATTGTTCTCCTCCTGCATGAGGCGGTGGCGCAGCAAATATTCTGCTTCGGGAATTGTTCCTGAGGGCTCTTCGAGGGAGCCAATTTGAAATACAGCATGAAACTCCCTTACAGCATCTATTTTTTCGAGTAGAGATTTTTTTTCTTTGCTCATTATTTTTTTACTGCTTTGTATTCCGCATTTAATCCTGCCAGTACTTGTTTGGTAACATCCAAGGAATCGTTTACGCCCAATACTCCACCTCCACCAATGGTGTAGGCAAGCACACAATCGTAACCGTGTTTTTGGTTAAAGCGTCTGATGTATTCGTAAATAGTTTTTTGCACATCGCTGTTTGCGCCTTCCATATCGCCCATCACTTTTTCCTGGTTTTGTTCCATCAGCATAATGTCGTCACGCTTTTTTTGTAAGCCCGCCTCAATAGCCATGCCTTGTTCCTTGGAGTACGCACCTGCTCCTGCTTTTTCCATGTAGTCGCTATATTCTGCCTGAAATGCATCTACTTTAGTTTGATAAGAGCGCTGGTAGTTGGCTACTTTTTGCTCGATGGCAGCTTTTGATTTTTTTGCAAACGCATAATTTGCAAAAATGCTATCGGCATTAATATACACTACCGATTTATTGCCTGGCATGTTGCTCATAACCTCAATGGGTGGTAGCGAGGTAACAGAATCTTGCGCGGTAGCTGTTTCATTTGCTGAAGTAGATTGTCCAGAAAATTGTTTGTAATACAAAAATCCTACCGCCAGCAGCAGTACAACGTTGAGGGAAAGAGAAATGTTTTTCACGGAATGTAATTATAAATTAATGGTTGTTTTTTATTTTGATACTAATATACAAAGTATGCAAATGTAACCAGACTTTATCCTTTTTTAAGCAAGTTCATTTTATCGGCAAAGTGTGCACAGTAATCTTTTAAGTCTTCCGCTAATTTTTCCTCTCCGGTAGCGCGCTTTAAGGTATCGGCCATGGATAGCAAGCTTTGATGAAAGAACACTTTCATTTCATCCACCAGCATATCTTTGGTCCACAAGTCAATGCGCATGGTGTTGTTTTCTTTGGCATCCCAAAGGGCAATCATCACACTTTTGCAAGCGCTTTTTTCTCCTTCATCATTCGCCTCCCAATCAATGGATACGGGTAATTTGTTTTCGTCCAGCGAAACAACAAATTTAATTTCAGATTTTTTCATAGCTATATTTTATGTTCTTGATACTTTTTATTAAGGCTTATATTGTGATCTGGACAAAATTACCTGTGGGTCGCCTTCCTGCATCAATTGGTCTAATGTAATTTTTGGATTATTGTCCATGTACCTTCTTACAATTTGCCACCCTATCCATATACCGGTGCGTCCGGGAGATTCTTTTACAAAGCCTGTAGTAAAAGGCCCTTCACCTGTAAATTTAGTGATGGTTTGAATATCATTGGAGTAGAGGAGTTTATTTTTTATCAAATGCCCCCACATATTTTTTTCATTATCTACGCACCAGTCCAGCTGCATTTTTGAAAATCCTATTTTAATAGTATCGCTGGTAGCGGGCATTAGCGCATCTAATAAATAAAGCAGCTTGCCCTGATGTACCATTTCATTTAGCAGCGATGTGCTTTTACTTTTGTTGGGAAATGCTTTACTCATCCAAGCATGCGTTAAATCGCGCACCACAAATTCCTTACGCATAACAGTACGCTTGTACAAAGGGAAATGCAGCATGTCGTAAAACTTATATTGTCCTCCCAAATACATTTCTAGGCCAATGGAAAAGGTGGAGTCGTGCATTTCGATGGCGTAGTTAAAGCCGGACATCATGGCCAAAAACTTTGGCTGACCACCATGCGGCCAATAGTATTTGTAATGTTTGAGCACAACGGCTAGTTCATTTTCAACGGGTGTCATATCCGAAAATATAGCCTGACAATCGTCATAGGCCTTGCGCATCTCTTTATCATTCACAAAACGAATTATTTCGGGGGTGCAAGAGCTGTCTGCTATTCCGCCCGGACAAAGCAGGTTTCTAATAAATAAATCCGCATAGCCGGGATAAGACTTTTGTAATGCCGGCAAACCCATAGCTATATTGGAGGCGCTTAAGGCAAAAAGGTCTTTATCAAAACGATGAATTTGAGGTTTAGCAATTTCTACCTCGGATACGTTTACGTTAAGTCTGTTTTCTCCACAGGAGAAGAATAAAACAGCTGAAAAAAGCAGCAAGAGAGTGTATTTTGTAGGTAGAAATCTGAGGTGAGGCATCCTGAAAAATTTACTAATTTTGCATGTATTAATTACAAAGACAAAATTAAACTCATTAACCACACAATTTACTAAAACATGAAAAAGGTATTCACAGGACTGATGTTAGTAGTTTTTTCAATAACTCTTTTTGCTAAGGAGGGCGATACCGAAATGAAGAATTTTAGATTTGGAGGTACAGTATTACCTTCCTTATACTGGTACAAGCCCGACAATCTTAAAAAATTTAGCTCTAATGGGGTGGTTGCAAAATTTGGCGTTTTGATAAATGGGGAATATAGCCTTAGCGGAAACTTTGCTTTTGGTTTTGGCATTGGTCTTGCTTCTTCTGGTGGAAAAATGACTTTTAACGATACTGCCCGTTATTATTTTAATGACGATGCCATCATTAAACTTGCAGATACCAACGGACTTAATAAAAAATACGATCATTATAAGTTAAACAACCGCACGTACAGCGCGAGCTACTACATTTTGCCGCTTTCATTAAAAATGAGAACCAACGAAATCGGTTACATGCGTTATTTTTTTCAGCCTAGCTTAAACATAGCTTTCCGCAATAAAGTACGCGCTAAAGATGATCTTACTACGCTTCCTAAAACAGGATCGTTTTCTGGAACTACCGGGCAATCTGCCAATCAAAATAATCTAGACATTACCAAGGACATGGGCTTTATTCGTCTTTCTGCTACATTGAGCGGAGGTGGAGAGTATTACATTTCAGGATCTACTGCCATTGTATTTTCGGTGGGCTATGACTATGGATTATCCAATGTAACACAAAAAAATTCGGAGTATTTATTGCGTACAGATAGCAAGGCGCTGGAACAAAAATTTATTCAGCATGGCGTAGTGCTTTCGGTAGGAATCTTATTTTAAGCATATAAATTTTTATCTTTAATCCCTTGGCAATCATGTCAGGGGATTTTTGTTTGAGCAACAATTAAAATGCAGAAAAAGAAAACCATACAATTTATAGCCAGCTGGCTAAAAAAATATTGCGAGGCATCCGGCATGAATGGGTTTGTGGTGGGCGTTTCGGGCGGGATAGACTCTGCATTAACCTCTACTTTATGTGCGCTCACTAAAAAACAAGTTATTGTTTTAAACATGCCCCTGCTGCAACAAAAAAACCAATATGCGTTGGCGGTAGCACATATTAAGTGGCTGAAGAAAAAATTTAATAATGTTAGTTCTTTTGATGTAAATCTTACCGATACCTTTTTAGAACTTAAAAAAGCATTGCCTAAAAATGTGCAGGACGATCACAGCATGGCAAACTCCCGCTCCCGATTACGCATGCTTACGCTGTACACTTTTTCTACGCATCATAAAATGCTTGTTGCTGGCACCGGCAATAAAGTAGAAGACTTTGGCATTGGCTTTTTTACCAAGTATGGTGATGGGGGAGTGGACCTAAGCCCTATTGCGGATTTTATGAAGACAGAAGTGTTTGCTCTAGCAGCCGAGCTAGGCGTGATACCCGATATTTTAAATGCTGCGCCTGTAGATGGCTTGTGGGCAGATAACCGTACTGACGAACAGCAAATTGGTGCTTCCTACGCGGAGCTCGAAGTAGCCATGAAAACACTTGGCTCAAAAGCAAAAAATAAAAAAACATCTGCCCGAGAGAAAAAAGTAATGGAAATATACAAACACCTTCATAACATGAACGCGCATAAGATGAAGCCCATTCCGGTTTGTGTGATTCCGAAGAAGTTAAAGTGAGTTACCAACCCAACTGAAACCCTGCAGTAAGAATAGCCTGCGTGCAGGTAAAGTAATGATTGGCCTTACCGGATCCAATAACTAATACATTAGAATAATTTGCAAAGGTTTGCTTGGCAGTTGCTTCCATAAAAAAGTGCCTGAAGTCGTAGCGGAAACCAGCTTCTGCGCCTACAATCCATCCTGCTACGTGAAAACGGTTATCAAGCCGGTTGCCAAATAAAGTAACATCTGTTTTTGGAATTACTATTCCTAAGCCGGGTTTTATGATTGCACTCAGCCAGTGTTTTTTATTTGAAGAATGAAGAAATGATTTTCGTTTTAAGAAATTTCCCATCAAAAAATTTGCTCCGTTGGTATGTTCAAACTTCAAAAAATTACCCTGCAGCAAGGTGTCTTTATCCATAGCTACACCGTGTATTTGCCCTTCTATTCGTACGGTTTGATCTTGCACCATTACATATTTGCTGTGGTCAAAATTTATTTCAACACCAATATCTTTTTTGTTGTTAAAATAATACCCAAAGCGATACACATACTGCGGAATAAAAATTTCAATATTTATTATTTTATCAAAGCCCGGCCGGTCTTTTGCTTTTACATCGTACAAGGTGAAATCATAGTTATCTGTTCCACTATCATAAAAATGTATATCGCTGGTGGAATACCAATCTTTATTATAACCCCAGGCAGCATAGAAAGTTCCTTTGCCTTTTTTTGCTGCACCCGGACAGTCGCAAGATTCCTGCGAAAAGGTTTGAGTAAGAGCAAGAAAGAATAAAAAGATTAACGTTAAGCAGCGTAACATAGAGCGATGAAAAATTATTTCTTTCCCTTTTTAATATTAAATTCTGTTCTACGATTTTGAGCGTGCTGCTCCTCGGTACATTCCACCCCTTCGGTACAATGATTTACAGGTTTGGATTCTCCATTTCCTAGGGCGGTTAAGCGAGATTTATTAATTCCCTTGGATACAATGTAACTTACTGCAGCATTGGCCCGTTTTTGAGAAAGCTTTAAATTATATTCTTCCGCACCTCGGGAATCGGTGTTGGCTAAAATTTCTACATGCATGTCGGCATTGTTTTTCATAGCCTGCACTACTTTGTCAAGTTTAATGATTGCTTCGGGGCGCAAATTCCATTTTTCATATTCGTAATAAATATTTTCGATGATGGTCAGAGCGCTGTCTTTGTAAGCTTCCGATTTTTCCATCGCTACTTTTAACCAAGGGTCGTCAAAATAAATACTTATGAGCGATTGCTCCTCCATGGGCAAGAACGAAAACCGGAAGAACTTTCCGCTAGCTGATTTTAATGTGGCAACTACATGGCCTCCAGCATCTGCCAAAAACACATCTTTAAATGCCAGGGTAGAATCGTTTTCATTGAGCTGCACCAAATAATTTTTGTAGGAAGCAAGATTCACAAATTTAAACTGCCCATTTGCATCCGTTTTAGATTCTGTTATCACATTTCCTCTTTCATCTACCAGTTTAATGCTAGAGTTGCTTAATTTATTTTTTCCTTCTTTATCAGAAAATAAAATTCCTTTTAAGTCAACAATCAGTTGGCTGTCTTCCACTATCAGCATGGATAAAGTATTGGTATCGGAAGCAAGAATTTCGAATTTAAATTTACCTCCTTTGCCCATGGCAATTTCTTTTCCGCTTTTGTTGGTAAAGTATATTTTATTTGAACCTACCTGTGGGTCGGATTCATCTAGCGTTACCGCAAAGTTTTTATCGGGGGAAATATTCATGAATACAAAAGAGCCAAACGCATTGGTGGTGGTAGACTGAATGATGTTGCCACTTTCATCCAAGAGATTAACCTTTGTGCCATTGAGCGCCTTGCGCTGATCGCCAGCATATAAATTACCGGCAATAGATATATTTTTAAGACTTACATCATCTACATTAAGTGCAGTTAAGGAACTAAGATCGGGAGGAAGATTTTCGAAAACAAAAATTCCTTCTTTGCCTTTTACAATGGTGCGAATAATTTTATTTTTTGCATCGGTGAGGTAAAACTTTTTCTGATTGATTAAGGAAGGATCTGTTTCATCGATGCGCACCGTATAATTTTGGTCGGACAATAAATTTTCAAACTGAAAAAATCCGGTACCATCGGTAGAGGTTGTTTGAAGAATAGTGCCTTTGTCGGTAAGCAGAAACACTTTTACATTTTGTGCGCCATCATCCGTGCGCGTGCTCAGCAATATTTTTCCGGAGATGGATGTAATCATTCCAGAAAGTGCAAAGCCGTACAAGTCATCGCCCCCTTTTCCGCCTACGCGGTTCGAAGAAAAATAACCGCTGTTGTCGTTCTTGAAGATGATTCCAAAATCATCGCTCGATGAATTTACGGGCGGCATCATGTTGTTTGGTTTTTGCCACATTCCATTATTTTGTACCGATGAAAAAATATCCAAGCCGCCAAATCCTGCGTGGCCGTTTGATGCGAAGTATAAAATATTTTCAGGACTGATGTAAGGGAAGGCTTCGTTGGCAGCGGTGTTTACTTCTTCGCCTAAATTTTGCGGAGCACCCCAGGAATCTCCTTCGCGTTTTACCATCCAGACATCAGTGCCGCCCTGTCCGCCCGGCATATTGGAAGTAAAATACAGCGTGTTGCCATCTTTAGAAAGTGAAGGGTGACAGGTAATGTATTCATTGTTGGAAAAGGACAACTTTTTAGGGCTGTTCCAATTATTTTCCTTTTTCGCCCAAAAAATTCCCGGACGAATAACCTCGCCACGTTTTTGAGAGCCTGAATTATCAACCAGCGTGTAAAATATTTCGGAGAAATCGGAATTAAAAGTAGCAGGACCAAAATGCGCTTCTCCTGTAAAATTTTCAGAAAATAAATTCGCTTTGTTATAAATTAAGGTGTCTTTTACACGTTGCTCCATCGCCACCGAATCGTATGGCAGCGAAATAGATTTTTTATTTGCCTTTGCATAGACCAGCGATAAATAAGGGTTGCCTGTAAAATTATTTTCAGAGCGTATCAGCAAATCTTTTATACGCTCGGAAGCAAATACGATACCATCCTGATAAAAAGTGGGACAGTAGTCGGATACCGAAGAATTGACAGACCCTAAATTATATACTTTGTAGAGGGCGGGCTTCACAATAATTTCTTTCATCTCATCGCAAGCTTTTGCATACAAAGGCCCCCTTTTATCTTCGGGACTTAATTCGGAGTAGCGCACAAATTGTTTTTTGGCTTCTTCGTATTTATTATTGTTTAATAATGCTTCGCCATAATAATAATATACCATGGGATCGGCAGAGCCTTTGCTGGCTAATGTTTCGTAAACGGCTTCGGCAGCTTTGTAGTTTTTAAGAATGCGGTAGCAATCCCCCAAGCGTTTTAAGGCAGCATCGTTTTTAGCAGCGTCTCTTTTATAAAGCGGAATGGCTTTGGAAAATTCATTGTTCTCAAAATAGGAATCGGCTTTTTTATTTTCCGTTTTCATTTGTGCATAGGCGCCATCTGCCCCTTGTCCAAGAGAATAGCAAAGTAGGAAAACAATGCAAATTGTTTTTTTTATGAATCTAACAACTAACGTATTCATAACGAAGACTAAAACTATATAAATATCTTTTATCAATTTCTTTTTTATAAATAACGAGGCATTATCATTTTAGCTCCTTTAAAATTTAAATCATACCCTATCATAATCTCATGTGATGCTTTTCCGGCAATGCCAATTTTATTCATGCCATAGTCAAACGAATAACCAAATTTGAAGTAATCATTTATTTGTAATTGGGATAATACAACCCATCCATACCCTGATCTGACCGATACGCCAAGCCATAATCTTTCTTTCAATAAAACGTTTAAGCTTAGGTCAATGCTTCCCGGAGAGTTGGTAGATGATTTAATGAGCATGGTTGGATTTAAAATAACATTACCCACTTGATATGCTTTTCCGATGGGCATAAAAAAGTGTACCGCTTGTCGGGATACATTACCTCCGCTATTCAGCGAAGAAAGGTCTGCGCTAATTATTTTTCCTTGATTCAGGTGGTTGAATCCGATTCCCCAATAAAAGCTACGCGTGTAATAGTACGTTCCAAAATCTCCAGTGCCTGTAAAGCGCGAATCTCGAATGCCGATATTGTACAAATCACTTTTGTCTTTGTAGTCAATCTTAGCCCAGTTGATGGCATAATTATATGCGCCCATTCTTAATCCAAATGATAGTTTGCCTTTCAAGAACGAAATTCGATACGCATAGGATAACAAAAGTGCAGTGGTGCTTCTTGGCCCTAGATGATCAGAAATAATTTCTCCACCAACGCCAATCTTCTTTTTTTGCAAAGGCATTTGGTAGGAGAACGCTGCCGTTTGTGGTGCGCCTTCAATGCCTGTCCATTGATTTCTATATAGCAACGTAGAAGACATTTTTTCTCTACTGCCGGCAAAGGCAGGGTTTAGTGCAAGTTGATTGAACATATACTGACTATACTGCGGATCTTGCTGAGCATGCAACGCGCAACCATAGCCACTAAATAGCAGAGGCAGTAGAACGGCAATAAGAAAAATATACTTTCTATTCATTTTATTCATTCCAATAAATTAGCAAAAGCAAAAAAGCAATTGCCAAATAATTTTTTATCTCGTCAATTCAACCCATTTACTTTCAGAGAAAAGTATTCCACCTTTCCCATCAAAAAGCTCTACGATATAATAATAAGTTCCTGCCGGCAGTTCCTGTCCGGAACTATCATGACCTTTCCAAACAACATCTTTATTGTTGTATCTCGTTGCATTCCAAACATTGCTTCCCCAGCGATTAAAAATTAATACTCTGTTATCAGGAAACGCTAATATGCCATCGATGTGCCAGGTGTTATTATCGTTATCGCCATTTGGTGTGATGCCATTATAAATATGTATGATGCAATTGGGAGTACGAATAGGAAATACCGTCACAGAGTCAGAAGAAACACAAGCGCCTTTTGTTACGGTGACTACAAAGAGGGTTGTAGAATCCGGATTTGCAGAAGGGTTAGGCACCGTAGGGTCGTTTAAGTATTGCGTAGGCGTCCAACTGTATTGTGCACCTGAACTATTTCCGGTTACAATGGCATTTAGCGCAGCCGTAAAGCCGGGACAAATAGTTATGTCAGGTCCTGCATTTACAGAAAGTGTTTCTAAAATAACAGTAACGGTATCAAAGTTAGAACACCCATTTGCATTTGTTCCCAAAACAGAATAGGTTGTTGTGACATTTGGAGTGACAAAAACAGGATTACCAATTCCTGCACCAGAACTCCATATATAAGCGGCTGCTCCTGTAGCGGTTAATGAAGATTTATCGCCTAAACAAATTTTTATTGGATTTGCTGTTACAGAAACGTTTGGTCTTGGCTTAGCAAAAATGGTATGGGTAGTTCCAGCAAGACAGGAATTGTTGGAAGCAGTTACAGAGTACGTATGATTTCCGGGTGTGCCGGGATTTACATTAAATGTTGCTCCAGATGGGCCACCTGCCCATTGATATCCTGTTCCGCCCGAGGCGGTTAGTAAAACATTTGCAAGCACACAAACGGTATCTGCACTAGCAGTAATTGTTGGAGAAGGAACAGGAGTAACAGCTACAGTTGCAGTAGCGGTGATTGTGCATGAAGCGCCAAACGATAACGTATAAGTAGTTGTGGTTGTAGGGGCAACTGAAATACTTGAAGTTGTTTGTCCGCCTGCTGCCCAATTATATTCATAAGCTCCAGGGGGAGTTAGCATAGGAGTTATTGTTACAGTAGTTCCTTTACAAACAGGCGTTGAAGGACTCACGCTTAGGGTTACAGCTAGCGGACACGCAGCTAAAGGCTGTTGAAATCCCTGCGTTAATTGTATCCCGCCAACTAAATTTGTTGTAGTAATAACTGCTTCTCCAACAGAAGAAGAAATAGAAATACCTCCTGCAGAACTATAATTTCCCGTGCTGCCAATAAGTTGTGGAGCGGCCGATTGAGAAAACAAAATATGTGGAGAGAGTAGTTGTAAAATAAAAAAAGTAACCCCAATCCAAAATCCATTGGAGGAGCTAAACATTATATTACTTTTTTTATTCATTTATTTTAAATACCCATTTATTGCCGTAGTGGTTGAATTGCTTTTAATTTGTGTTCCTGTAGTTAACACAATAGGAGATTCCAAAGGGCTGTTTGTGATATCAAAATAATTACTCCTGCCAGATTTTATTTTGTGAAACGTACTCCCGTTATCGGTACTTACCTGAAAATCTGAAGTGGTGTTGTCAATATATATTTGTAAAACTACCAGTGTTTTTCCTGGAGGAACAATATAGAGAGTTGTTAGACTAGTAAGCGTAATTGGAGTTACACCAGCTAAGGTTTGAAAACCAACAAAGGATGTACTAGGCGCACCAGTTAATAGCCCGCTTGTATTATTTAATATTATAGGAAGTTTTAAACGAGTTGCTCCGGCATTATTTGCATCGCCAGCTCCTCCGTCAATAATAGTAACTCCATTAATTTTTAATGGGTTTCCCGATGATGTTGAAGAATAGTAATTAGTAACAATTACATTATAACCAACTGGCGCAGAGAAAGATCCCGCGGAAAAACTATGTGCAATAGAAGTAGCTCCGGCAATTCCTCCCGGGTAAGCGAGTGATGCATCCGAAGGGGTTGGAGAAGCTGAAATAATTCCGGAAGTGCTTATCATTTGAAAACGATCTCCGGGCAAATCATACACAAGAGAAATTATTTGATTTACTTTAACTTCTCCGGCAGTAAGCTGGTTTCCTGCAGTATTTACAATAGGAGAACTAGTATATCCATTAATACTAATTGTACATGCGCCCGAATTAGCATGGTCTGCCCTGAAAATAACAGGAAGTCCATCGTAGTACCCCGAAAAATTTCCTGGGTAATTTGTTAGGGTAAATGTATTTCCTGTTCCTCCGGAACTAAGAATTTGAGCATGAAGCGGCAGGGCTATGATAAAGCAAAAAAATAATCCCAGTAATATTTTTTTATTGAGCTGCATACAAAATAATTATTTAATCACACATCTAAAAACCCAATCTAAAAAAACAAATTACTTATATGATAGCATCACCTATCTACAACTAAGTAATTAAAACTAGAAATTTGGGAAGATATAATAGGTCGTGTATTTGCACTTACATTATGATTAATGGTAAAGCTATTTAATGTTGTAGTAACATACACTTCATGACCGCTAATTGCTGCAGCAGCTGTAGGATTTTGAGGTGTAAGTAAAACGATAGGTTGATTCACATACTTATTAAAAATCACTGTTATAAAATCTCCTAAAGTGGCACCAGGAAGAATAGAATACGTAACCTGTCCAGCTATATCTGTTCCTGAAACTGAGCCAGAGCTAACATTTGATGTATTAAAAGGATACATTGGGGCAATTTGTTGTTGAGTTTGTAAGTGCCCATCTTTCAATGCAAGAATTGTATTTGCCCCTGGAGTAGGAGATGCTCCTGCCTTAATTACGCCATTAACATAAAAGCTACTTCCATTTAATAAAGAACCTGAGACTGTAATATTCATGGACCCACTTGGATTATTAAACGTTGCAGAAGGACCATTAACTGTTAGGATGCCCCCTGTACCTGACAAGCTGCCTATTCCAACGTCCCCTCCCGAAGGCTGTAATTCTAATTTTCTTTTTACCCCTCCTTCGTCAACTTCAATTGCGCCACATCTGGCCGCAGACGTAGCATTTGTATGTATTCCCATTCTTAACGTAAAAGGAGAAGCATCCAAACTGCCTATTTGAAAAATATATTCTAAAGGAAACGTTGTTGTCTTTAAATTACTGCCTCGCGCGTCCAGTTTTGCTAGCGGATTATTCGTGCTAATTCCAATTTGTCCGTCACGTTCCAAGCGGAATGCATTGGTAAGCGAAGAGTTGGCATCAAATTGTACAACAGCGGCAGCGTTAATTATATTTATTGGGCCAAAGCCATTAATGTTTAGTGTTGGAGATGCCGGACAAACATGATTGGCTTTAAAAATTACAGAGAAGCCATCGTAGTAGCCGGTAAAATTTCCGGGATAATTTGCAATGGTATAAGCGCCTCCGGTTCCGGTACTGGAAATAACCTGAGCATTTAATTGCAGAAAAAGCAGAAACAACAAAGTCGATACATATAATCCTTTGGTTACCATTAATAATAAAAATTATTTTAACAACACTCTTTTCAAAGCCCCAGCGGCACCATTTTCAAGCCACACTCCAATAGATGATCCATTAGGAGGACTAACAACTCCATCTGCTTGACCGGCAGTAGTTGAAGTTATCACGTGTTGTCCGGCAGAAACTGCTGCAGCTCCAATTTTAACGAAGACAACTCCGCTAATAGCTATTCTTCCATCAGTACCAGATGGGATATTATCTAATGCAACCCCTGTAACTGCAGTATGAGCAGCGATATTAGTTGTAGTAACACCCATGGGGGTTGTAGGGTGGACAATTACAATTTCCCCGACATTTATACTAGCACCGCTCGCATTATTTAACCATACAAAAATTGCTTGATTATTATCTTTATTCCCATCGCCAATTCCAACAGATCCGCCAGAAAATATTGCAGAAGACCCACCAGTGCCAGGGAATTTAACAACTTGTAATTTTGCTAGAGGAGTTTTCGTGCCAATTCCAACACTGTCCGTGTTATTGGACAAGAAAATATTTGGTGCTGAGCGACTCCATGGTGCGTTTCCACTTCCTGCGGTTGCCAGCATTACCCAGGCGGGAGCTGCAGCAGTATTAGAGTTATAGTAGTATCCAACTCCGGTTCCGCCTACCATTGCAAGATTGGTGTTGTAAACAAGCAGCGAAGCTGCAGGAGAGGGAATGGTTATATTGTCTGTTATTGTTGTGAGTGCTACATTCGGGATGAGAAGGCCTTTGTTGGTTGCAGAAACATGTAACAAGGCTGAAGCATTTGGCGAAGTTGTTCCGATGCCCACATTTCCTGTTGACTCGTCAATTTGAAAGCGAACCTCTGCCGCATCTACATCGGTAATACGAAATCCTGTAATTGCCGAACCTTCCTGTCCGATGAACCATTCATTTAGTCCGGTTTTTATATTATATCCTGTTTTAAAATTACCGCCTCCGTTTTCAAGCTTTACCTCAAGCGGGTCAGAAGTTCCATACATATGAAGAAGAGAAGTTGGAATGGCTGCTCCTATTCCGATGTTTCCACCGTTGTTAAATATATTTGTATTAATTATCCAATTTGTTCCATCCCAATAAGGAGTTTGCCCTACTGCTGTGCCGTTTTGTAAAACTCCTGTTGCACCGGTAACTCCTGTGCTTCCTGTAGATCCATCAGCCCCTGTGTTTCCAGTAAAGCCAGTTGCTCCTGTAAAACCGGTAGCGCCAAATCCTGTAGCGCCAGTTACTCCTGTGCTTCCAGAAAAGCCCGTTGCTCCTGTAAAACCGGTAGCGCCAAATCCTGTAGCACCAGTTACTCCTGTGTTTCCAGAAAAGCCCGTTGCTCCTGTGAATCCTGTAGCGCCAAATCCTGTAGCACCAGTTACTCCTGTGTTTCCTGTAAAACCTGTAGCGCCAGTTACTCCTGTGTTTCCAGAAAAGCCCGTTGCCCCCGTAAACCCGGTAGCTCCTG
>Ga0163151_10005797_pt1 | contig 15496 bp, 15 predicted proteins | sample OliLakLV19MP5IB2_FD_145596 | JGI IMG/M metagenome (GOLD analysis project Ga0163151, IMG submission 145596) | Freshwater microbial mat bacterial communities from Lake Vanda, McMurdo Dry Valleys, Antarctica - Oligotrophic Lake LV.19.MP5.IB-2 | ecosystem: Environmental > Aquatic > Freshwater >...
GCAGCGCACCACCCTCGGGCTGGAGGAGTTCGATAGCGCTGGGCGCTGGGTCGAAGCCGACTTTGCTTTCGGCGGGCGCATCCTGACGGTCGTCAGCTGTTACGTGCACTCCGGCGAGGTCGGTACGCCGAAACAGGTCGAGAAATACAAGTTTCTGGATGCCATGACCGAGCGGATGCCGCAACTCACGGCCCACACTGAGCTCGCCCTCATCGTCGGCGACCTCAACGTCGGGCACCGTGAGCTCGACATCAAGAACTGGCGCGGCAACCGCAAGAACGCCGGATTTCTGCCTGAGGAGCGCGCCTACTTCGATCGCTACTTCGGGCCGCTCGGGGAGCAGGTCGAGGGCGTCGATGGCTCGGTGGGGCCTGGCCACGGCTGGGTGGACGTTGGCAGGCGCTCGGCCGGCGAAGTGCCTGGGCCATACACCTGGTGGTCACAACGAGGGCAAGCCTTCGATACAGACACCGGGTGGCGCCTCGACTACCACGTCGCGACTCCCGCCCTCGCGGCGGTCGCGGCCAACTACACCGTCGACCGCGCCGCCGCCTGGGATCAGCGCTGGAGCGACCACGCGCCGGTCGTCGTCGACTACAGCATTTAGGCTCAAGGGGTGACCAAGCCCCGTCTCTTCTCCGGCATGCAGCCATCAGCGGCCTCCCTCCAGATCGGCAACTACATCGGGGCGCTGCTGCAGTGGAAGCAGATGCAGGAAACCCACGACGCCGTATTCTGCGTGGTCGACTTGCACGCGATCACGGTGCAGCAGGATCCCGCTGAGCTGCGCGAGGCGACGAGGCGCACAGCGGCCCAGTACATTGCGGCGGGGATCGACCCGGCCAAGTCCATCCTGTTCGTTCAGTCGCATGTTGCTGCGCACGCGCAGCTCGCGTGGGTGCTGAACACGATCACCGGCTTCGGTGAGGCGAGCCGCATGATCCAATTCAAGGAGAAATCGCAGAAGCAGGGTGCAGACGGAACCAACGTCGGACTGTTCACCTACCCGGTGTTGCAGGCAGCGGATGTGCTGCTCTATAACGCGACGATCGTGCCGGTCGGCGAGGATCAACGTCAACACGTCGAGCTCATGCGCGACCTCGCGATGCGCTTCAACCAGCGGTTCGGCGAGACGCTGATCGCTCCGGAAGCGAGCATCCAGAAAGACACCGCCAAGGTCTACGACCTGCAGGAGCCGACCAACAAGATGAGCAAGTCGGCATCGAGTGAGAAGGGTGTGGTCTGGCTGCTGGATGACCCTGCTGCGAGCGCGAAGAAGATTAAGTCGGCCACGACGGATAGCGATGGGAGCGTGCGGTACGACGTTGCCGAGAAGCCCGGAATCTCGAACCTGCTGACAATTTACTCGGTACTCTCGGGTCGCACGATCGCCTCGCTCGAAACCGAATATCTCGGTCGCGGTTACGGTGATTTCAAGTCAGGGCTCGCCGACGTCGTGGTCGAGACGTTCGGTCCGATCCGTGCACGCGCGCTTGAGTTGCTGGATGACCGGGCCGAGCTCGACCGCATCCTCGCCAGCAACGCCGACCGGGCCGCCGAGATCGCGGATGCCACGCTGGCCCGCGTCTACGACCGCGTCGGGTTTCTGCCGCGCGCATGATCTCTGTCGCCCTCTTCGATCTCGACGACACACTCTTTGCCCACAGGTTGGCCGTGCGCGATGGGATCGCCGCCCACATCGCATCGACCATCCCCGGGGTGGATGCCTCGGCTCACCTCGACCGCTGGGACGAGCTGGAGGAACTGCACTATCACCGCTACTTGTCCGGCGAATTGGACTACCTCGGCCAGCGTCGCGCGAGGGCGAGCGACTTTATGACCGCCTTTGGGGTCGAGTTCGCCGAAGACCACCACGCTGAGACTTGGTTCGAAACGTACCTGCTCGAGTATGTTCGCGCTTGGACCCTGTTCGACGACGCCATCCCCTGTTTGGACCAGCTCGCCGGTTTGGGAGTGCGGGTCGGGATCATTACCAACGGCATCCCCTCGTTTCAGGCACCGAAGCTTGAGACCCTCGCCCTTGCCGAACGAATGGAGCACGTCATCACTAGCGGGGAGTTCGGGGCGGCCAAACCCGACCCGAGCATCTTTCTGCACGCGTGTGCCCTGTTCGGTGTTGAACCGGGCGAGTCGCTGTACGTCGGCGACCGGCTGCACACTGATGCGATCGGCGCTTCAGCGGTCGGCATGAGCGGGGTGTGGTTGGACCGGGGCAGCGCGGCCACGGCTGATGATCTGGCTGCGGCACGAGCATCCGATGTGCGCATCATCTCGACGCTTGCCGAAGTGATGAGTGGCATCGCCTAGCCGCGTACCTCAAAGTTTTACACCGTCGCAGCAGCGCAACGGGAATAGCCACACAGCACCCCGGGGTTAGACTCGATAGCAATAAGTGAGTACGTGCTCCGGGGTCGGTGAAATTCCGAACCGGCGGTGACAGTCCGCGACCCCCACGGTGCTTGACATAAGCGCAGTGGGGTTGAGCCGGTGGAATTCCGGGACCGACGGTAATGGGTTGGCGCTGAGATGTTTCAGTCGCAGGTCCTCAGTCCGGATGAGAGGAAGCACGGGCAGTTCGGCGACGCCGGTCTGCCAGCGTTGAGTTCGATCTTTCGGACCGGCGCGCACCCGGAGTCCGTCTTCAGAGAAGACCAGGACAGCGGATGATCTACACCGAGCAGCTCGAAGGCGCGATGCGTCGCGCCCTCCGGCTGGCGGCCAACGGTCCCGCAACAGGGGTGAACCCACAGGTCGGCTGCGTACTGCTGAACGCGGACGGGGCGATCGTCGCCGAGGGATGGCACCGCGGCTCAGGTACTCCCCACGCCGAGGTTGACGCCTTGTCGAAGGTCACGCAGGGCTCGAACATTGGGGCGGGCTCGAACAGCGGCGCGGGCGGCCTTACTGCCGTTGTCACGCTCGAGCCGTGCAACCACACCGGCCGCACCGGGCCGTGCGCGCTCGCCCTGATCGAGGCGGGCGTGAGTCGCGTCGTCTACGCGGTCAACGACCCGGGTGACGCATCGGCTGGCGGCGCGCAAAGACTGCGGGAAGCGGGCGTCGAAGTCGAGGCAGGCTTGCTCGCCAGCGAGGCAGAGGAGTTCCTCCGGCCGTGGCTGACCTCTCTGCGCCTCGGGCGCCCGTTCATCACCGTCAAGTGGGCCTCCACCCTCGACGGGCGCGCGGCCGCGCCCGACGGCTCAAGCCAATGGATCACCGGTGCGGCCGCCCGTCAGCGGGTGCACGAGCAGCGGGCGGCAAGCGACGCCATCCTTGTTGGTACCGGCACTGTGATCGCCGACGACCCGAGCATGACCGCGCGCAGCGACGGCGGCGACCTGCTGCCAGAGCAACCGTTGCCGGTCGTAATCGGCGAGCGCGCCATCCCGGGCACCGCGAAACTCTGGGACCACCCGCGCGGGGTGCTCGAGAGCGGGACGCGGGACCTCGACGCGGTGCTGGCGTGGTTGTTCGAGCAGGGCATCCGGCGCGCCTTCGTCGAGGGTGGCCCGACACTCGCGAGTGCCTTCATCGCCGCCGGCCTCGTCGATGAGTACCTCATCTACATCGCGCCCATGCTCCTTGGCGGACCCCGTCTCGCCATCACCGACCTCGGGATCGGCACCATCGCCGATGCCAGACGCCTTGACATCACGGGTATCGAGCGCCTCGGCGGGGACCTGCTCGTGACCGCACGACCGACAGGAAGCAGCTAGCAATGTTCACAGGGATCATCGAAGAACTCGGCGAGGTCACAGCGTTCGAGGCGAAAGAGGATGCCGCTCGAATCACCGTTCGCGCGCCACACGCCGCTTCCGACTCCAAGCACGGCGACTCCATCTCGGTCAGCGGTGTGTGCTTGACCGTGATCGACCAGGGTGCCGACTGGTTCACCGCGGATGTCATGTCCCAGACGCTCGCGATGAGCACTTTGGCCGCGGCATCCGCCGGAACAGCAGTAAACATCGAGCGGGCAGCGAGCGTCGGCGATCGCCTCGGCGGACACATTGTGCAGGGCCATATCGACGGCACGAGCACCGTCGTCTCGGTAACCGAGGGCAGTGCGTGGCGCGTGTTGAGGTTCAGCCTCGACGCGGACCTCGCGCCGCTCGTCGTCGACAAAGGCTCGATCTCGATCGACGGTACGTCGTTGACAGTGAGCACCGTCCGTGACGACTGGTTCGAGGTGTCACTTATTCCGCAAACACTGACGGCGACCACGCTGGGTTCGCTCGAACCGGGCGATCGAGTCAACCTCGAGACCGATATTCTGGCCCGCCACGTGGCCCGCATAATGCGGTTCAGCGAAAGGATCCACTCGTGAGTCTCGCCGATATCCCACAAGCGCTCGAGGCGCTTCGCCAAGGAAGACCCGTGATCGTGGTCGACAACGAGAGCCGTGAGAACGAGGGCGATGTCATTCTCGCCGCGCAGTCGGCAACTCAGGAGTGGCTGGCGTTTATGATCCGCCACACCTCTGGCTTCATCTGCGCGCCGATGACGAACGAGCTTGCCGACCGCCTCGCCCTGCCGCTCATGGTCATCGACAATCAGGATCCGCTCGGCACGGCGTATACAGTCACCGTCGATGCAGCGGACCGAAAGAGCACCGGCATCAGCGCTGGCGAGCGCGCCCACACGCTGCGGGTGCTCGCCGACATGAACTCGACCCCGGCTTCACTCAATCGCCCTGGCCACATCGTGCCGTTGCGTGCGCTCAACGGTGGGGTACGCGAGCGCGCCGGCCACACCGAGGCCGCGATCGACCTGCTCAAACTCGCCGGACTGATCCCGGTTGGCGCGATCGGCGAGATCGTTCGAGACGACGGCGAGATGATGCGTTTGCCCGAGCTCATCGAGTTGGGCGAAGAGCACGACCTCCCGGTCGTGACAATCGAGGCGCTCATCGAGTACTTGCAGGAGTGGCACTGCGACACTGCCGTGCCGATGCCGGTCGAAATACCCGAATCCTCACGAGTGATCTTCGAAGTCGAAACCTCGATTCCGACCACACACGGCCAGTTCCGCTTCAGGGCGTACCGAGATCGGATGACCGGGGCTGACCATTTGGCCATCATCTCCGGTACCCCGCAGAACGGTGCACTCGTTCGCGTCCACTCCGAATGCCTCACTGGCGAGGTATTCGACTCCGAGAAGTGCGAATGTGGACCACAACTGGATGGCGCGCTCCAGTCGATCCAGCAGGAGGGCGGTGTTGTGATCTATATGCGCGGTCACGAGGGCCGGGGAATCGGTCTCATCAACAAGCTCAAGGCCTACCGACTCCAGGAGGACGGCTTCGATACGTTAGATGCAAATCTTGCGCTCGGCCTCCCGGCAGACGGGCGCGATTACGGCGCAGCCGTGGCAATTCTTGAGGATCTTGGGCTAAGCGAGGTTCGGGTCATCACGAACAATCCGGAGAAGATCCGTCAGCTCGAGGGTCGGGGCGTCACGATCCTGGATCGCGTTCCGCTCGTCGTCGGCGTTGGCCAGTTCAACGAGGCATACCTCGAGGCCAAACGCGACCGAATGGGTCATGTGCTCCCTGATTCGCCCGTGCTTAACGCGCAGGCCCTTCAAGCCCAAGCTCTCACCAGTCAGAAAGGTGCACGCGAATGAGCGGTGCAGGCTCCCCAACCATCACAACGGACGGACGCGGGCTCAAGGTGACGATCGTGGCTGGCCGATGGCACGAGGAGATCACGAACGGACTCCTCGCCGGGGCTCGCCGCGTACTCGCCGAGTCGGGCGCCGAGGTCACCGAGCTTCGCGTGCCGGGCAGCTTCGAGCTGCCCGTCGTGTGCAGGGCCGCGCTGGAGTCTGGAGCAGACGCCGTGGTCGCCCTCGGCGTGGTCATCCGTGGCGGCACTCCGCACTTCGAATACGTCTCGGATGCCGCAACCAGCGGTCTGACGCACGTCTCCATCCTGACCGGCAAAGCGGTCGGCTTCGGGGTGCTCACCCTCGATGATGAGCAGCAGGGCCTCGACCGAGCCGGGCTGCCAGGCTCGAAAGAGGACAAGGGAGCGGAAGCGGCGGAAGCGGCGCTCGCGACGGCGGTCGTGCTCCGTGACATCCGCTCGTAGAGTCGCGCCTCGGGTGAGCGTGATGGCGCTACTGTGGCATCCATGACGACACCTACGCTGCCAGCCGCGTTCACCCCGTTCGCCGAGCCGAGAAGCCGAGTTCCAGGTCGCTGGATCGCCCTGTTTGCAACGGCCTGGCTTGGCATCTGGATGGCGCAGCTCACCCCGATCCAGCTGCTGCTGCCAGAGCAAATCAACAACTTACTCGCCATCTCGAACGAGGATGGCATACAGAGCGTCATCGCCTTCGGAATTATCTCGGGGATCGCGGGCGCTTGCGCCCTGATCGCCTACCCGCTGACTGGCGCATTCTCTGACCGGACCACGTCACGCTTCGGTCGGCGGCGGCCATGGATTCTCGCTGGCACGCTCGTGTTCGCGCTCTCGCTCGTACTCCTCGGACTGCAGTCCACGATCGTCGGCATCGCGGTGTTCTGGTCGCTCGCGATTGTCGGATTTTGCATGTTGTCCGCGGCGCTCACCGCGACCATCTCGGACCAGGTGCCAGTGAATCAACGCGGGTACGTGTCTGGTTGGGTATCAGCGCCGCAGGCGATCGGCACCATCCTCGGCCTGTTGCTGGTCATCGTGCTCGGGCTCACGGTCGTTCTCGGATACATCGTCGTGGCGGTAGGCCTTGTCTTGCTCGTTCTTCCGTTCCTCGCCCTGATGCCAGACGAAGTGCTACCGCGGGTGCTCAGGCCACCAATGACCGTGTCGGCGCTCGTGAAGGGCTTTTGGGTCAGCCCGATTGCTCACCCGGACTTTGGTTGGACGCTCACCAGTCGCATCCTCGTCAACATTGGCAACGCTCTCGGCACAACCCTGCTGTTCTTCTTCCTCCTGTTCGGCCTGAATCGGGGCGTGACTGTTGAGGACGACCTCCTGTTGCTGACCGCGATCTACCTGGTCTTCTTTATCGCAGCCGCCCTCGGCTTCGGCAAGCTCAGTGATGTGATCGGACGCCGGAAGGTGTTCGTGTTTGCTGCCGCCTACCTCCAGGGGCTCGCGGCACTGCTCCTGGCCCTCGTGCCGGACTTCGGAATCGCCCTCATTGCTGCAGGCATTCTTGGCGCTGGATACGGATGCTTCATGGCCGTCGACCAGGCGCTCGCCACGCAGGTGCTCCCGAACTCGCACACTCGCGGCAAGGACCTTGGAATCATGAACATCGCCACGGCAGTACCGCAGGCGTTCGGGCCGCTTATTGGTGCCGGTATCGTTGCCTACCTAGGCGGCTTTCCCGCCTTGTTCTTGGCATCGGCGCTGTTCGCCGCGCTCGGTGGGCTCGCGCTGATCCCGATCAAGAGTGTCAAGTAGCGCCGGGTCGCTTAGCCTAAGGATCCCGTTCCACCACACTCGCTATCCAGTTTGGAGAGTACGTCGTGAGCAGTGAAGGCACCACCCCAATGGGCGCCCCGGAAGCCCCACCGGCTCCAGCGCCGACCGGCAGCATCGTGGTCGGCCACGACGGTTCGACGGGTGCAGAATACGCGCTCGCAATAGCCCTCGGGCTCGCCGATGAACTACACGCACCCTTGGTTCTCGTTCGGGACTGGTCGATCGACAGTGCCCCGAGGCCGGCGAACTGGCAGTTCGGCTACGTTTCGTCGCTGCTCGAATACTCTGGTGCAGTTCGGGCCGCGCTGATCCAAGATACCGATGCGGCGGTGAGGGTATTCCCGAAGGTGAGTGTCGACTATCGCGTTGTCCATTCCGGGGAGGCTGCCAAGAGCCTGATCGAGGTGTCCCGGGAGGCGCGCATGCTCGTCATTGGTTCACGCGGACTCGGCGGACTGGTCGGATTGATGCTCGGCTCGGTCAGCGACCGGTGTGTCAGGCATGCCTTCTGCCCGGTCTTGGTGACGCGCCAACCCCACAGCAGCTAGTCGAGGAACAGCACCCGCAACCGCCGTGTCGTGAAGAACATCCCGATGGCAATCATGGCGGCGAAGTAGGCGAGGTGCCACAGCATCCCGACGCTGAGCGCCCCAGTGGTGAGCCCGCGCACGAGCTCAACTCCGTGCCACAGCGGTAGGGCTTGAATGATCCACTGGATGGCCTGAGGGTAGACGCTCAGCGGATAGAACGTCGCTGAGAACAGAAACATTGGCAACAGCACGAACTGCACCCAGCCCATTTGCTGAACCGTTTTGAGGTAGCTCGTAACACCCATGCCGAGACTTGCAAACGCAAAGGCGATGACGAGAATGGCCGGGAGAGCGAACACCGCCGTCCAGGAGAGGTTGAGCCCAAGGCCCTGCATCACCAGCAGGAACGTTGTGCCATAGGCGGCGCCGCGCAGCAGGGCCTGCGAGATCTCGCCGAGCGCGACATCCAATGGCCCAAGGCTCGTGGCGAGCATCCCCTGATACAGCTTGCTGAAGTGCATTTTGAAGAAGACGTTCCAGGTGGAGTCGTAGATGGCGCCATTCATGGCTGAGACTGCCAGCAGCGCCGGTGCAATGAACGCCGCATAGGGGATGACATTGCCGAGGCTGTCGGTGACTCCGCCGATGTAGCTGCCGAGGCCGATTCCGAGCGCGAGCAGATAGAAGATTGGCTCGAAGACGCCGGTGAGCACGATGAGCCAATTGGTGCTGCGGGTGGCGAGCAATCCGCGGCCGAGCACGGCTCGAGCGTTCCCCGCATAGAGCGCAGTCATGCGTGTCGTCTGGGTCACTTGTTCAACCTCTTCGCGAGGTTGCGCACGAACAGTTCCCAGCCGAGAGCTCCGAGTGCCAGAAGATAGAGCACGTGAACGACCGAGAGCCAGAGCGGTTCTGACGGTCCGTAGACAAATTGCCGACCGAGTTCGCTCGCGTGCCACAGCGGTGAAATCCAGCCGATCCACTGCAGCGCGATCGGCAGTTGGGTGAGCGGGAAGAGAGTTCCACTGAACAGCGTCAGGGGCAGAATCACGGTGCGGTGCAGAATGGCGAACTGACCTCGCTCCTCCTCGACTGTCGTGGCGTACGCCGCGACCGCGGCGAAGGCGAAGCCGCCGAGCATCCCTGCGACAATGCTGAGAACTGCCCAACCTGAGGTTGTGGCCCCGAACACGAGCATGACCAGAAAGTAGACCGAGACGACGATGAACATGCGGATGCCGATGAATCCCATGACCCCGTTGGCGATCTGGCGCGGTGATAGCGGCGCGGCATTCATGCCGACATAGATCGGATTCCACTTCAGCCCGAGCAGCACGCCGAAGGTGTACTCCTCCATCGCAATGAGCACCGCCGCTGTCGCAAGCAGTGCTGGCGCCACGAACTCCAGATAACTGACACCCGGCACCGGGCTCACATTGTCTGTAATGAGCGTTGCGAGGCCGACACCGAAGGCGAAGAGGTAGAGCACCGGCGTGCCGATCGCCGTTGCGATGAGGGTGCCGCGGTAGGCCCGCATTCCTCGGATCCTGTGCTCGGTGACGTACCACGCACCCCACCTACGGGACTGACGTGAGGACTCGAGGATGGCGGCGGTGTCGGTCATTCGACCAGGCTCCGGCCGGTGAGGCGCAGAAAGACATCCTCGAGGCTCGACCGACGCACAAGGCTCGTCACGGGTTCGAGCCCGCGGCGCGTCACCTCCACGAGGGCCTCCTCGCCGCTAGCGGCATAAATGAGGATGCGATCTGGCAGCACCTCGAGGCGGTCGCCGATGCCTGCAAGCTCGCTCGCGACGGTTGCGTTGCGTTCAGAACCGAAGCGCACCTCCAAGACTTCACGGCTCGAGTACTCGCGGATGAGCGCGGCTGGAGCACCCTCGGCCATGATGCGGCCCTTGTCGACAACGACCAGCCGATCGCAGAGCTGCTCCGCCTCATCCATGTAATGCGTCGTCAGCACCAGCGTCGTGCCTTGCTCCTTCAACCGGAACAAGCGATCCCACAGGATGTGCCTGGCCTGCGGGTCGAGCCCGGTGGTTGGCTCATCGAGCAGCAGGATGCGCGGCTCGTTGATGAGCGCCCGAGCGATCGTCAGGCGGCGCTTCATCCCTCCGCTGAGGTCGTCAATCTTGCCCTTCGCGCGATCGGTGAGTTGCGCGAACTCGAGCAGTTCGTTCGCGCGCGTCGCGACCTGCGACCGTGGCAGGCCGAAATAGCGCCCGTACACGATCAGGTTGTCGCGCACCCGCAACTCGGTATCGAGGTTGTCGGATTGCGGAACAACCCCGAGTTGGGAACGGATCGCTGGCCCGTGCTGGTCGGGATCGAGCCCGAGGATCTGCAGGTCGCCACTGGTGCGCGTTGAAACTGCTCCGACCATCCGCATGGTGGTGGACTTGCCAGCCCCGTTCGGCCCGAGCAGGCCGAACGACTCCCCCGGCGCGACCTCGAAGTCGATGCCGTCGACCGCAGCGAAATCCTTGTACTTCTTCGTCAGAGCGGTCGCTGTGATAACGGGTGCTGGCACGATGATCAAGCCTAATCCGCGCGGGCGAGGTCATCGTGCGATCACGCCAGCAGCGAAATACATCGCCGCGCGTACCACGGAGACCTCTGGCGCGACCAGACTTATGGGATGAGCACGACCACCTCAGCTTCACCGCGCCGAGGGCGCTTTTCCCGACCGGTTGACGACGGCGGACCTCGCGCCAAGTTCAGCGGGCTGTTCCCCTACCTTGCCGAGCACCGTCGCATCCTCGGGGTCGTCGTCGTACTGAGTGTGCTCGGCGCAGCAGCCTCGCTCGCTCAGCCAGTGCTCGTGAGTCAGGTCATCACCGTCGTACAGGCGGGCGAGGCCCTCGGGATGCTCGTCTGGGTGCTCGTCGCGCTCGTCGTCGTCTCAGCGCTCCTCAGCGGCTTCCAGCACTACCTGCTGCAGCGCACCGGTACGAGCGTTGTACTGTCTGCCCGCAGGCAACTCGTGCGCAGGATGCTTCGACTCCCGATCAGCGAATACGACACGCGTCGCACCGGTGACTTGGTCTCGCGCGTCGGCTCAGACACCACGCTGCTCTACGCCGTCATCACACAAGGCCTCGTCGACGCCGTCGGCGGTTCACTCGTATTCTTCGGGGCGATCATTGCCATGCTCATCATCGATCCGCTGTTGCTCGGCTTGACGGTCGCGGTCATCGCGGTCGCCATCGTTACCGTCGTAACGCTTTCTCGCCGCATTCGCGTAGCGAGCCGTAAACAGCAGGAGAAGGTCGGCGACCTGGCTGCGTCCGTCGAACGCAGTCTGAGCGCTGTGCGCACGGTACGAGCATCCAATGCCACTGACCGCGAGGTGCTGGCAATTGAGAAGGATGCCGAGGGCGCGTGGCGCATGGGGCTCGACGTTGCTCGCATCTCCGCGCTCGTCGTGCCGATCTCGGGGATCGCGCTGCAGGTGGCGCTCCTGGTCGTGCTCGGGGTCGGCGGCTTCCGAGTCGCGAGCGGCGCGATCACGATCGCGAGCCTCGTCGCCTTCATCCTCTTCCTGTTCATGATGATCATGCCGCTCGGCCAGGCCTTCGGCGCCATCAACTCGGTCAACCAGGCGCTCGGAGCACTCGGGCGCATTCAAGAGATCATCGAGCTACCGAGTGAGACCGAGAACGATCGCGATGTCGTGGCGGCAGCCGCAATCCAGACTGATGCTGCGATCAGCTTCGAGAATGTCGAATTTAGCTACCCACGCGGAGCCGCACAAGTGCACGCCGAGCTGGTGGGCAACCGGAATGACCCACTCGACTCGGATGACCTGGGCGACCTAGGCGACCCGGGCGACCGCGATGACCTGGGCGATCCCGATGACCTGGGCGATCCCGCCGACCCGGACGAATCACTCGTCGTCTTGCGTGGCGTCAGCTTCGAAGCGCCGCGCGGCAAGCGCACCGCCCTCGTCGGGCCATCCGGGGCTGGCAAGAGCACCATTCTGGCCCTCATCGAGCGTTTCTACGACCCGACCGCTGGCATCGTCAGATTGGGCGGCATCGACATTCGCGGCCTCGATCGCACCGAGCTGCGCGCCCAGATCGGCTACGTCGAGCAGGATGCCCCGGTGCTGGCAGGCTCACTGCGCCAGAACCTGCACTTGAGCGCGCCAAACGCCACGGATGCCGAGTGCATCGAGGTGCTGCGCGCAGTCAACCTCACTGAGGTGCTCGAACGTAATCCTGCAGGGCTGGATGCCGCGGTCGGTGAGGACGGCGTCATGCTCTCCGGCGGCGAGCGCCAGCGACTGGCGATTGCTCGCACGCTGCTGGCGGCCCCGCCGATCCTGTTGCTCGATGAATCGACATCCTCCCTCGACGGGCTCAATGAACAGTTGCTGCGGGAGGCGATCGACGCGGTTGCCGAAAACCGTACCCTCATCGTGATCGCGCACCGACTTTCGACAGTGGTGGACTCAGATCAGATTGTCGTGCTCGACCACGGTCGCGTTGTCGGCGTTGGAACCCACTCCGAGCTCGTGAAATCGACGCCGCTCTACAAGCAGCTCGCGAAGCACCAGCTGCTCGTCTGAGGTGCGGGCTGCTCGACGCAGGGCTAACGTACTTGGTACCGGAACGACGGTGCGAGGAGAACGATCATGGCTGAAGGTACGAAAGATGACCCGTGGGAGCTGGTTACCGCCCCTGGCAGTTCGAACTACACGATGTACGTTGCTGGCGATGAGCTTGTCTGTCAGGTCGGCTCGACCACGCTCAAGTACCACGCGCGGGCAATCGAGGACCTCACTGTGTGGCTCAAGGCGCAGGGCGACTGGGTCTCGCTCGGCGCTGTCGACGAATCGAAGGATGCCGCCGACGGCACCGTTGAGGCCTGGGGACGCTCGGACAGCAACCCGGTCGGTGGCCGGTACGGACTTCGGAAGGGTTATCGGGGACGGTTCGGGATGTACCTCCCGCCGCTGCTCGAGAAGCTCGGCGTTGTCGAGCTGACGCATGAGGCTCGCAACAATCAGGTGCGCGCCCTCTGAGGATCTGCTGGCGCGCGCAACTCAATCAGCGAGCGCGTACATTGCCACTGCGGCCGTTGCGGCGACGTTGAGCGAATCGATGCCGTGCGCCATCGGAATCTGCACGATCGTGTCGGCCGCCGAGAGCGCCTCGGGCGTGAGCCCCTCCCCCTCAGCGCCAAGCACCAGCGCGACCCGTTCTGGGGCGCGCGCAGCAAACTCGCGAAGTGAGACCGCACCCGGCTCAAGGGCGAGCGCTGCAACGTGAAATCCGGATGCCGCAAGTACCGACCGTGCTTCGCCCCAGTCACCGCTCAGCCGCGTCCACGGAACCTGCAGCACTGTTCCCATCGAGACGCGGACTGCGCGCCGGTAGAACGGATCTGAGCATCGCGGCGTGACGAGCACCGCGTCCGCTCCGATCCCCGCTACCGAGCGGAAGATCGCGCCGACGTTGGTCGGGTCGGCGACATTCTCGAGAATGACGACGCGCCGAGCATCCAGCAGTAACTCTTCGACGGTTGGCAGCGCTGGGCGATGCATGGCCGCGACCAGCCCCCGGTGCAGGACGTACCCGGTGAGTTCTGCCAACAGCTCATCTGGCCCGGAAAAGATCGGGATCTCCTCAGCGGGGTCCACTGCCGAGACGAGCGAACGCGCCTCATCGATGGCTGATCCAAGCGCAAGTATCGAGCGCGGGCGGTGACCGGCCCGGAGCGCACGTTCGAGCACGAGCGCAGACTCGGCGAGGTACAAGCCGTGCTCGCTTCCGACGGCTTTGCGCAGCGCAACATCCGTCTGGTGCGAGTAGTCGCTCAACCGCGGATCCGCGAGGCTGTCGATCTGAACGACCGGCATCAGCTACTGATCACGCGGCGGCGACAAGTTCGACTCCCGCCGCCGCGAGCGCTTCGAGAGCTGCCGCACTCGACTCTGGCGCGACGCCGGCAACCAGCGCGGTCAGGACGCGCACCGAGCGACCGGCGGACACTGCGTCGAGTGCCGAGGCGAGCACGCAATAGTCAGTTGCAATGCCGACGAGGTCGATGTCAGTGATGCGTCGTCGGTCGAGCAGCTCCGTCACTGACTCCCCATCATCGGTAACACCCTCGAAGATCGAGTACGCGGGCTTTCCCTGCCCTTTGCGCACATGCACGTCGATGAGCGCTTGGTCGAGCTCGTCGTTGTATTCCGCTCCAGTCGAGCCCGCGACGCAGTGCACGGGCCATGTCTCAACGAAGTCCGGCTCCGCGTCAAAGTGCCCGCCGTTGTCGTTGTCGGCGTCGTGCCAGTCTCGGGAGGCGACGACGAGGTCGTAGCGACCCGGCGCATCCCTCAGCAAGGCCGTCACCCCGTGCGCCACGGCCGTGCCGCCAGTAACGCCGAGCGCTCCACCCTCAGTGAAGTCGTTCTGCACGTCGATGATGAACAGTGCGGATGCCACGTGGCTCCGATCAGTTGTTGGAGAGATCAGTTGTTGGAGAGGTTGTCTCCGCAATTGAATACCGCGGTCGTGATGTCGTCGAGGGCGTCTCGCGCGTCACGACTCACCCCGCCGCGCGATGCGAAGAACGCGAAGGCGAGCGACGTGCCATCCGGCGCGTTCACAATACCGGCGAGTGAGCGCTGCGACTCGATCCCTCCTGGGCGCGCGACAACTGCGCCAGCAGCCACAGCGTTTGTGCCGGAGAATCGATCGAACAGGTCACCGGTCTCGCCGGAGACTGGCAGCCCTGCGTACACAATTCCGAGGTTGAATTCGTTGGCGCGGATCTTCTGCAACAGTTGCGTGATGAACTGCGGGGAGACCGAGTTCGCGTCGCTCAGACCTGAGCCGTCCCGAATAGTCAGGCCAGTCACGGTCAGGTCAAGGCTGGCCATCGCTGCGGTCATCGTCTGATTTAAGGATGCCGCGGTGCCGCCGAGTCCGGACGATTTCGAGACAAGGCGTGCGAGAGTTTCGGCGAGCGCACGGTCACCCGTGAGAAGCATTTGCCCAACGAGCACGCTGATCGGTTGGGATTGAACCTGGCCGAGCACGGTTGAGCCGACTGCGGCACCGCTCGAGAAGGTCACCGAGTCAAGGCCAAGAGCGTCAGCAAAAGCTGCGCCAGCATTGCCGATCGGATCGGTGCTGCGCGGGCTCAGGTCCTGACTCGGGTCTGCCCGGTCGCCATTGACCATGAGCGCAGTCACTTGTGCCTGCGAGCCGGAGGTGCGAGCTCTCTCGGGCCAGGTCGAATCCCAACGGTCAGAAGGGTCCCACAGACTCGCGTCGAGCACGATGTTTGTGATCTCAGCGGTAGGCCCGTTCAATGACCTGAAGTTGGCGTTCACTTGAGCAGCCAGATCAGAAACCTGCGCGGCGCCGGCGTAGAACGTCGAGGTGGTGGTTGCGAGCGTGGCATCCCCGCCGCCGACCAACACGATTGTGCCGGGCGTTGTGCCTGCGACGACTTTGGTCACGAGTCTGGTGTCAGCGCCGAGCACGGA
>Ga0163151_10005803_pt1 | contig 15479 bp, 10 predicted proteins | sample OliLakLV19MP5IB2_FD_145596 | JGI IMG/M metagenome (GOLD analysis project Ga0163151, IMG submission 145596) | Freshwater microbial mat bacterial communities from Lake Vanda, McMurdo Dry Valleys, Antarctica - Oligotrophic Lake LV.19.MP5.IB-2 | ecosystem: Environmental > Aquatic > Freshwater >...
TGCATGAAAGCACAAAAGCCAAAATCTAACGAAATACTAAACCGAGTCCTATTGCTTAATGAGGAGCAGCGAGTTTTAGCAAAACTATTCAATTTTTAAAATGGGTGTCCCAGTGCGGAAGACAGGAGGGGTTCGATTGCCCAATTGGTGCTGAGATTACGGGTCTCGTGGTAGTGTAACCTAAGTGTTTAGAGCAGCCACTCGCCCGCAATGACATTCTTGTGGGGTTAGGTCTTTATTTCAAGCATCGTCTCCCGCCTCGGGGACGATGCGCAGGGTTCGGTTAAGTTGCATGGGGTGTGATCTGGATTACTTTAAATCAGTTATTCACTTCAAAAAATCATACTCAAGCAGTATCGCCCCTGAGGCGGCAGACGATAGATGAAAAAGAGCAACACTAGTGGCCTAAATGCTGATTACACAGTGGCCAGCGGGATCGAGTTTGAGATTCAAACAGAAATAGGGCACCGTGGTTGGGTGTACGACAATTTTGCAAACCTTTGGATGACTGCTTCAACAAATAAGGTAATAAGGTTTTTCTCATCAGTACTGCAGTCTTTTACTAAGGTAATAAGGTCTAATTCATGCTAATTGATAAAATAATTGGCTAACCAGAGGTATCAACCTTATTACCTTAGTAACAACAAATAATGAAGACAAAATGACCTTACAGCATGCTGTAGTATTTGCAAAACTGTCGTACACCCCTGTGGTTAGCAATTTTATTTCAAGCATCGTCTCCCGCTTTTCGGGGACGATGCGCAGGGTTCGGTTAAGTTGCACGGGGTGTGATCTGGATTACTTTAAATTAGTCATTCACTTCAAAAAATCATACTCAAGCAGTATCGCCTCCGAGGCGGGAGACGATAGATGAAAAAGAGCAACACTAGTGGCCGAAATGCTGATTACACAGTGGCCAGCGGGATCGAGTTTGAGATTCAAACAGAAATAGGACACCGTGGTTGGGTGTACGACAATTTCAAAATAGTCCATCTTTGTTTGTACATTTCTCGCATAACTCTAGTTTGTTATTTTTGGCTTAAAGTACCCCACAAATGACAGATTAAGCCAACAATAACAATTGCTAAAAATTAAAACAACTGATCGAGCACCACTACTTTATCAATTATCCCTGCGCTATGTTGGTTGGCTTTCAGGCCGTAGGTAGTAACCAACGTGTTGATTAGATATTTTTTAGTAGCCGTCTTAGCTCGAAATACCTCCCGCCTCTTCCGTAGCACCTCGGCTTCTTTTCTGGAGAGCTCATACTCCGAACCATAGAATTTCATCTCGCAGATGTTGATGCAGTTATCACTTCTGTCAATCAGCATATCAATCTGAAGACCCTCTTCGCGCCTGTTGCCTTTAAAATAATACGAACTCTCTTGCGAAAAGATACCCGATATGCCCAATGCTCTTTTTATTCTATGGATGTGCTTAATACACACCGATTCAAAAGCAAAGCCCGCCCACGATTTGTATTTGGGTGTAGTACTTATTTTTGTAAAACTACCCACCGGGTTTTTTTGTGGATTAAACTGAAAATAAAAAACAGAATATTCATCTACCAGCCTGTACAGCATATCTTTTTTTTCTTTAGCGAAAGGTTGAAACGATTTGATAAAAGAACTCTCCTCCAATTCGGTGAGCATTCTGGTAAGGCCACCCCCATTGCTAATATCGGTGGCTTCAATAATTTCTTGACGGGTAAGTCCCTTCCGCTTGGTGGCCAATACTTTTACAATGCTTTCATAATTTTCATAGTTGTCGAACAAGGCCTTGTATAGATTTTTAAATTCGTTTTTTAACGAGCTCTTTTCGCTAAACAATATCCGGTCAATATTCTGTATGGCCGATTCTCCTTTTCTCACTTCATTCAGGTAATACGGCACGCCACCCAATGCCATATAAATCTGTACGATTTCGTAATGCGGCAACGGCATGCCTTTTGCCAGCAGCAATTGCTTCGTCTCTTTTAATGTAAAGGGTGCCAGGTTAATGTATTTAGTAATTCGGTTGTGCAGACCGGCTTTATTGTTCAACACATTTTTTATCATCCAACTTGTGCTAGAGCCGCATAATACAATGATGATATTTTGATCTACCGCCCAATCATTCCAAAAATATTCAAAGGCTGGCAAGAACCCCGACTTGTGCGAATCGATCCATGGAAACTCATCCAGAAAAATAACTTTCTTTTTTTTGCTTTTAGTGCGTGAGAGGTAGGCCTTCAATAACCTGAACGCGTCCATCCAATTTTGTGGCGAGGCTTTTGCAAACTTAGCCGGGGCAAGTGTCTTTAGCTTTTCGGTAAACTCGGCCAAAGCAATTGTTCTATCGGCATCCTTTATGCCAGTGAAGTGAAAATTGAGGTGATCGGCATACACTTTTTTTATAAGATATGTTTTGCCCACCCTTCTCCTGCCCAGTATGGCTACCAACTCAGCTTTGTTGTGATGCAGCAACTCAGTCAGCACTTCAATTTCTTCTTCTCTGCCTGCAAATATTTTTTTCGAATTGTCCATTACTTTCCTTAGTCTTACAAATATACAACCAAATTTAATGTTGGCTTAAAGTGGGTAAAAATGTGTAGATTAAGCCAACAATAAATATTTACTGAAGAACCAAAAATAGAACTAATCACTGTTAAGATTGACAATACGCATTTGACAAAATCTAACGCGGAAACGACCAGATTGGTAGTTAATTGAAACGGTTGCCAATGGCTATTTGTCAACTGAAAATTCACTCATTTCTGCCACTTCGGATTTCTACTAAGCTAATCAAAGGCAAGGCTCGTGTCTTCGCGAACCTCAGTCGCTAGGTTAATTTTGCTTGGTTCGTGGGGACACGAACCTAGGCTTTGGCTCAAATCGTAAGCTCCCTCACATGATCATGTGATACCCCAGCAAGGTAATTTTGAGGAGATTTGGGGTATGAAAGATTTACTTGTTTATATCTATACCAAAAATCGGCTATTTCGATTTACCCTTCTTATTTTGTTCAGCACGGTTGCTTTACAAACTTCCTCTCAAAATCTAACTATTGTAAGTATTAGCCCTCAGCCGAATTCAAACAACACTGCTTTAAATGATAATATTAGTATCGCTTTTGATTTAACGATAAATAACGCCACTCTCACCTCTTCAAGTGTTAGAGTCACAGGAAGCCAAACGGGTGTCATTAATGGAGTGCTCTCGGGGGGCGGAAGCACAACTATCACTTTCGATCCTACTAACAATTTTAGGTTAGGCGAGATTGTCTCTGTTACGGTAAACAAAACCCTTCTTAGTCAAAGCGGTTTTTCTATGGCTCGCGGACACACTTATTCTTTTACAGCGATAAGCGGGCCACCTCCGGCAGCAACAGTTACGTTAGCACAGCGCCATGTTGCCTTCGATTTTATCAGACCAGAGAACACAGCATCAATAGATTTTGAAGGTGATGGCGATCTTGATTTTATTGTTACGGGTGAAGTTGGGCTTGGCTCACAATACACTTATCTATATAAAAACGATGGCAATCAGGAATTTTGTAAAAGGGATAAACCCGTAGGTTACAACATCAATGTAATTATATGATATTGATGGCGATGGTGATCTGGATAGCTTTTCCCCAGGTGGCAATGGCGTGAATTTAGACTGGTATAGAAACGAAGGCAATGAAGGTTTTTTTACCAGAAGACCCATTATAACAAACAATGATATTGCCTGGACGGTGAGAGGAAACGATCTTGATAGTAATGGCGATGCTGATCTTGTGGCCATGATGGGCAATGGTAATGGCACAAGTAATATAAAGGTGTACCGAAATAATGGTGCAGGGGTTTTTTCATCTCCACTAAATCTTTCCACACCCACAAACGGAACTGAATCTGAAACCTATCTTCACTTAGCAGATATTAATACTGACGGAGCTATGGATATTCTGGCCTATCGCGACAACAGCAATAACATAGTTTGGTATCAAAATAATGGGGCACTGATATTTACTGAGAAAATAATTAGTAACAAACCTGAAAATCAAACGCTCTCTTCGGCCGATGTTGATGGAGATGGAGATATAGATATTTTATCAGTGGGTACATCCTCTATTCTAGAATTAGCCTGGTACGAAAATGATGGCAACGAAAATTTTATCACACATCCTGTTACCGTAACAAATACAAAAGGGGTAAGGTTAGACCATGTTAAGGCTACCGATGTTGATGGCGATCTTGATATGGATCTGGTGTCTGCTGCATATTGGTTTGAAAATGACGGATTGGAAAATTTCACCCAACACCCGATTAATGAAGGCATGAACACAGGCCTTAAAGCAGCTAGTTATGGCGATTTGGATAACGATGGTGATATGGATTTGATATCAACCGGAACGGGCTATAACTGGCACGAGAATGTAAGCTTTATGAAAGTTACCGCTATATCGCCAAATAATGCTGGTTTTAGTGTTGCCGCCAATACCAACATATCGATAACTTTTGATCAATTGATCAATCAGGCAACCCTCAGCACAAAGTCGATTGTTGTTACCAGTAAGTGGCGCGGTGTTATACCTGGCACATACAGTGGTGGCGGAACAAATACAATTACGTTTAATCCCACTACCGATTTTTTGCCAGGTGAGGATATTGAAGTAGCTGTTACAAAAAGGGTACGCAGCAACGCAGGTCATGCTCTGGAAATTAATTATGGAATAGATTTTAAAGTTAAAGTTTCGGTAGCGGGTGCGCCTACCTTTTCAGCGTCTCAAGTTACTACCCATACAACTGCTCCAACAGGAATGGACATAGCCGATATGGATGGAGATGGCGATATTGATGCTGTATCCTGTTCATCAACCGAATTACTATTACACATAAATGATGGCCTTGGAAATTTTATCACAACTGCCATACCCATCACGGTTGCACCTAAAACAGTACATGCTACTGATTTTAATAAAGATGGAAAGATGGATATTATGGTAAATGCAAACCTAACCTATATATACCTTAATGACGGCAACCAGAATTTTATAGAAACCCTGCTGTCAGTGCAAGGAGGAACACTCAACATGCATGGGCTTGGTGATGTTGACCGTGATGGTGACACTGATATTATTTATAGCAATAGGTGGTCAGACCGTACCTGCGACTTTTTTAATTCAGGTTCAACCGTGACTACAGGCACAGGGCGCACAGAAAAAATAGCAGACCTAGATGGTGATGGAGATATCGACTTTATGAAATCCACTACAATTTCTGTACTTAACCTGAATAACGGTTATCTAAACTGGACAGCATTGAATATTGATGTTAGCACGGTATCTGCAGATCTTGCCGACTTTGATGGTGATGGAGATTTCGATATAGTATCTTCACTAACTAATTCAACCCTTGCGTGGTATGATAATAATTTGAATACTGTTAGCAAAAATTTCGGAGTACGAAAACCATTTGGCACATCCCTAAACCATAGCTGGGTTGCAGCTGCTGATCTTGATGGCGATGGCGATACAGACGTAGCCGCAGTTAGCGCAAGTGCAGGCAGGGTAGTCTGGCACAAAAATCAACTAAACGAAGCTTCAAATAATTTTAGTGCCGCCCAATTTTTACCCAATTCTGGTAGTCCAATTATTGTTAGAATTGCCGACCTGAACGGAGACGGTACTATGGATTTAGTCGTTTTATCCAATACTAACAATCAATTGAATTGGTTTGCTAATTCTTCTTTTCCATTACCCACCATAACAAGTTTCTCACCTGCCAGTGGAGTAGTAGGTACTACCGTGACAATCAACGGTACTAACTTCAGCGCAACCCCCGCTAACAATACTGTGAATTTTAATGGAGTTTTAGCTAATGTTACTGTAAGTACCACCACGAGCATCACCACAACTGTTCCGTTAGCAGCCACGACAGGAAAAATTACGGTAACCGTTGCCGGGAATACTGCTACCAGTGCTAGTGATTTTACGGTAACAACAACTTCGCTTCCGACAATCATATCGTTTACGCCTGCTGCAGGAATAACTGGTGCTACAGTGACAATTACCGGAACAAATTTCAGCACCACACCTGCTAACAACACCGTAAAGTTTAACGGAACTACTGCAATAGTTACGGCAAGCACAGTAACGAGTATCACGACAACTGTTCCTGCAGGTGCAACTACGGGGACAATAACCGTGGCCGTGGCCGGCAATACCGCCACCAGTGCAACTAATTTTACGGTAACAACTCCTGTTTTACCCACCATCACATCCTTTACTCCCGCCTCTGGCTCAATAGGTACAACCGTCACCATCACCGGAACAAATTTTAGTACAACACCGGCCAACAACACCTTACAATTTAATGGAACAACAGCAAGTGTTACGGCAAGCACAGCAACGATAATTACGACAACAGTTCCTGTAGGAGCCACAACAGGAAAAATAACTGTAACTGTTGCCGGAAACTCGGCCATTAGTGCAAATGATTTTACAGTGAACACAAATCCTACGAATCAACCACCCCTTATCGCATCGAACACAAGCTCTGCACCGATCAATGGAATTGTTACCATTGATCTATTGCCGCTGCTCAGCGACCCCGATGACAACCTCGATCTTTCAACGCTAAGTTTAAATGACAATGTATCAGAGCAAGGCGCAGCCGCCAGTATTACAGCTGCATTCGAGTTGGTGCTGGATTATGGAAGCGTGGCCTTTGCAGGAACGGATCGTATTTCTTTATCGGTTTGCGATTTAGCAGGCGAATGCGATCAACAGAACCTAAGCATTGAGGTACAAGGCGATGTTTCTATTTACAATGCAATTTCTCCTAACGGTGATGATCTAAACAAAATTTTCTATATCGAATACATTGACTCGCTACCGGAAACTCAAAAAAACAAAGTCACCATATACAACCGCTGGGGTAGCCAGGTGTTTGAAGTAAAAGACTATAACAACACCACAAAAGTTTTTAGTGGCTTAAACAACAGTGGAAATGAACTTCCATCAGGGACTTATTACTATAAGATTGAATTCAACAATGGCAAACCAAATAAAACAGGGTACCTCGCACTGCAACGGTAATAATGGAATTTTATGAAAAATATTCTCCTACTCGTTCCCTGCTTGCTAATCAATCTAGCTCATTCGCAGTCAATTGCCATTGACTAGGTTAATCTCGACAAAAAGATTGATTCTCTTTTCCAATCGTTCAATAATAAAAATTCACCCGGTTGCGCGATTACCATTATTCAAGATGGCAACGTGATTGCGAAAAAAGAGTATGGTATGGCCAGCATTGATTATGGAACAAGCTTCCGGAAAAAATCTACCCGACTGGATAAACCAACGAATATTCGAGTCTTTAAAAATGAATAATACGCGAATGCAAAAAAATGCGCAGGATATTGTTCCTAACCGTGCAGCTAAATATTCTTATGAAGGGAATAGTTTTAAACTTGATAATGTGCAGAAGACATCACCGGGGGAAGTTATTATATACTTACGTGTGCTGATGACCTGGACAAATGGTCAACAGCAATTGGCGACCCAGGTCCGGAGTTCAATGCTGCCTTCGAAATGCTATTGAAAAATGTACGCATGATACCTGGCAAAAAGAATCACTTTGTAACAGGCCATAGTATTTATACCCTTAATAGTCACAGAATCATTATTCATGAAGGCGTTAATGGTGAAAATTATCTTAGCCGTATTCCTTCCAAAGGATTGGCGATTATAACTTTTGGCAATATGGATGGAGAAGGGTTCTCAGAGCAAAATAAATTGCTTCGTGATTATCTAATGAATGTAAAAAAGGCTCCATTCGTAAGCCTGTTTTTGCAACAAAGAAATTACACTCGGTATTCTCTTTTCTGCTTTCAGCTTCCACGAACGAACAGTTAGTAATTTTTAAACCCAGATTATGCATTAGGATGCAATCTGGGTTCAACGTAAGTATTTGATTTTCATTCGTCAAATTATGCAAGTGCATTTCTATTGCATAATGTGAGTTAAAGAGCTGAAATGAGAGAATTTAAAAAATTTTGGCATCCCCTGATATTTCTATTGAATAATCGAGCTTAAAGTGCATTTTCGTATTATACCAGATACTAATCCAAAATGGTCACTAACATTCTCAGCAATTTTCATGAAATTTGTTTTATACTAGTCACCCTAAATTATTACCCATGAACCCGAAACATTTATTCTTATGCTTTTGTCTTTGCGCAATGGCGCGGCTTGGTTATTCACAAAAAGATATTGCAAAATTCTTTCCTGCCGCTGCCGTGCCTTCCGGTGGAAGTTCAAATCTTAATGGCCTGATCAGCGGCTACATTGCACCGATTGCTAAAGATTACGGACAGTTGGCAAATAATGGCTGGTACACAACAGCTGCCGTACATAAGCGTTGGGGTTTTGATTTAAACGTTACTGTTACTACCATCAACATCAATAGTGAAGCCGAAACATTTGCCGCTCCGCCTCTAACGGGTGTAGCCTACCAAGGCGGAACCACACCGCTGCAAACTGCTTACGGTACGGCAGGAGTTTTTCCAAATTTTCAATTCAATGCCGGGCCCAATAGTGGCATTTCTTTTAAAGGCACCGATGGCGCAGAACCTGGCAAAGATTTGCCGGTAGGGTCATTGGTCATTCCCACACTTCAATTTGGACTGGGGATTTTCAAGGGAACAGATTTACGAATCAGATATACCCCAAAAATAACTATTGGCGATACCGAACTCGACAATTGGGGCGTAGGTATTATGCATGACATTAAACAACACATTCCCGGTTTGCGTGAAATTCCGTTTTCACTTTCGGTTTTTGCCGGTTATACCAAACTTAAGACTACGGTAGACTTGAGTGGATACTATGCGGGTAGCGGACAAGAAGGCGTTGGTGAGTCGAGCAGTTACACGATACAAGCGCTGGTAGGCAAGGATATTAAATTCCTTTCCGTTTATGGTGGCGTGGGATACAATGCCTCCTCTACTGATTTTACTATTAACGGTACCTATCAGGTAACTAGTACCGATACCAATCAACCTTTGACAAGCCCGGTAACGCTTACTGATCCTTTCAGCGAAAGTTTTTCCATAAATGGAATTCGCGCCACCGCAGGGTTACGATTAAAGTTCGGTCCTATCACGTTGAATGGCGACTATACCTTTGTAGGTAAACAGAGCTTGCTTACGGCCGGCTTTGGGATTACCGTGCGGTAGCCTCGGAATTTTATTAATTTTCTTTTTGATCGACCTTGAAATAGTCAAATACGATTTGACTATTTCAAGGTGATATCCTTACGTTAAAAAATATTTTCCCCGCTGCTCGACATTTGCATTGTCAAGCTATAAATAAAAAGGATTATAAATCCACTTGATCTGTCGTTCGACATTGCAAATGTCGAACAGCATGAGTTATAATAACACTACAAAAGTATTTCGTGCATTGAAAGAGAGTGGAAATGAACTTCCATTGGCTACCTACTTCTATAAAATAGAATTCAACAGTGGAAGAAAAAGCAAAACTGATTATCTCTCTTTAAAAAAAACCTAGAGGTCTAGCACCTTGCCTGCGACCTCACAGACCGAAAGTAAACGGATATAGTAATAAATAAAAATTACAGACAAGAAAACTGCAGCCGGTGGGGATGGAGCATAGGTGAGTCGTTGTAGTGAGATGATTTTAAAATCCCCTTTTTGGGGGAGTTATCTTTCCGAAAATCTTACGTTATTTGACACAATAAAGTCAACTAATTTATGAAAAACCTACTCCTTGTCTTCCTCCTTGCTCTTGCCACAACGGCCAACGCCCAAAACATCTTGCGGGTAAATAATACTCTAGGCGTAAACGCACCTTACGCTACTATTGCTGCTGCAGTAGCGGCTGCGGGGGTTAATGATATTATACAGGTAGAGGGCTCGATTACGAACTACGGTGGTATTACTATCACAAAAAAAGTTAGCATAATTGGCCCTGGTTTTTTTTTAAATGAAAACTCTGGACTTCAAGCAAACCTGAACCCTGCAAATTTCGGAACCATAACACTTAATACAGGGGCGAGTGGCTCAGTCATTCAAGGCTTACAAATGACTGGGCTCGTACTAGCTGGCGATATCAGCAATTTTACCTTTACTGGAAATTATGTCAATGGAAATGTTCAGACTGGAAATGGAAATGGAACAAACCACTTATTTAATAGTAATTATATTTTTCAATTCAGCGGAGACTTCCAGTCACCGAATTATACTAATGTATTAGTTACAAATAATTATATTGGGTTTAGGTTTGGAGCCAGCGATAACGGAATATACGTGGTATCTAACAATGTAATTGCTCTAACCGCAGTTAGTAATTTTAAAAATGCTGAGGTAAAAAATAATATTTTTTTTGGAGGGTCAGCCGTTATTAGTCTTTCAGCAAATTCCGTCCTCAAAAATAATATTAGCACCAGTACCGTTATAGCAGGTGCGGACCCTATCAATGTTTGGAATGCTTCAGCCTCATCCCTTTTTGTTGGCCTCACTGGAAACGCTACCGATACTCAATGGAGATTAAAATCAGGTTCGCCCGCCATTGGTGCGGGTGAAGGCGGCATTGATTGCGGTATGTACGGGGGCTCAGCGCCTTACCGTCCCTCGGGCATACAAGTTGGCCAACCCACCATTACTAATTTTTCTACGCCCACTACGGTACCCCAAAACGGAACGCTGAATGTAAAGGTGAGTGCAAAAGTGAATTGATAATACACTTAAGCACGAGACGATTGATTACCTGATTGACACTATTTAGTGATAGGCTTAGATAAAACATCAAAATGAATAAATTGATATTGACCATTTTTTTTTCCACTTGGGGTACCTCTCCAAACTACTGAATGCATGAGAAAAATCTCACTTATAATTTATATGCTGTTAGTAAGCGTTGCAGCAGTGGCGCAGAATATTAATCGCTTCGAATATTTTTTTGATGCCGACCCGGGCTATGGCCTAGGAACGATTACAAATGTTACACCTGCCACAACCATCACCGATTTTGATATTCCGATTTCAACCAGTTCGCTCAGTACAGGCTTTCACAAACTTTACATCCGTGCGCAGAATGCAACCAACCAATGGACGCACACACACCTGCGTAGTTTTTATATTCTACCACTCAGTTCGCCCTCAGCAAACATTTCTCAAATAGAATATTTTATTGATACCGATCCGGGCTTTGGCTTGGGCACGCAAGTTTCTTTCTCCGCTTCGCCAACCATCACCAACTTAGCAATAGATATTTCGGCTGTGCCGCTCACGCCCGGCTTTCATAAACTCTATGTACGCAGTAAATCATCCGATGGACAGTGGACGCACACACAACAGCGTAGTTTTTATATCGCCAATGTAGGCGTGGCGCAGAATCTGGTGAAGTTTGAATATTTCTTTGATACCGACCCGGGTTTTGAAAATGGTACGGCTGCACCCGTAACACCACCTGTTCCCTCCGTTACCAACCAAGATATTTTTGCGGATGTATCAAGTCTTACAATTGGTAGCCATACCATATATGTGCGGGCAAAAGATAGTGGTGGCGAATGGACACAAGCAACGACCGGCATATTTTCGGTGACGGCTGCCTTACCTCCCACTATTTCAACCTTCACACCAACGAGTGGCCCTGTTGGTACAACAGTATTCATTTCAGGAACGAATTTTAGCGCAACCCCAGCAAATAACATTGTTTACTTTGGTGCAACACAGGCAATAGTTACGGCAGCAATTGCTACACAACTTACAGTCACCGTTCCAGTTGGTGCTACCTACCAACCCATCACAGTAAATGTGGGAGGCTTAATCGCCTATTCTGCCATGCCTTTTACCGTCACGTTTCCAGGTGGCGGAACAATTAATGCTTGTTCTTTTGCCGCCAAAGTAGATTTCACAACTGGAGCAAGTCCTTATGCCGTGTCCATTGGCGACCTCGATGGGGATGGAAAAGCCGACTTGGCAGTGGCAAATGCTGGCGGCAATACCGCATCGGTATTTCGTAATACGGGCAGCGGAGGCATTATCAGCTATGCCGCCAAAGTAGATTTCACGGCCGGAACACAGCCTCAATCAGTTTCCATTGGCGACCTTGACGGGGATGGCAAGGCCGACCTGGCAGTGGCAAATTATAGCAGCGCTACCGTCTCTGTATTTCGCAATACGAGCAGTGCGGGCAGCATCAGCTATGCCGCCAAAGTAGATTTCACAACCGGACCAACTCCTGTTTCAGTTTCCATTGGCGACCTTGACGGGGATGGCAAGCCCGATCTGGCAGTGGCAAACAATAACGAGAATACCGTCTCGATATTTCGCAATACGGGCAGTGCAGGCATTATCAGCTATGCCCCGAAAGTAGATTTCGCAACTGGATTATCGCCATTTCAAGTTTCCGTTGGCGACCTTGACGGGGATGGCAAAGCCGATCTGGCAGTGGTAAATCGTAATAGCAATACTGTATCGGTATTTCGCAATACCAGCAGCGGGGTTGGAAATATCAGCTATGCCCCCAAAGTAGATTTCACAACCGGAACAAATCCCTATTCAGTATCCATTGGCGACCTTGACGGGGATGGCAAGGGCGATCTGGCCGTGGCAAACTATAGCAGCAGTACCGTCTCTGTTTTGCGCAATACGGGCAGCGCAGGCAGCATCAGCTATGCCCCCAAAATAGATTTCGCAACCGGACAAGGTTCTCGCTCCGTTTCCATTGGCGACCTTGACGGAGATGGCAAGGCCGACCTGGCAGTGGTAAATGAAGGTGCCGTTGCCATACCTATTCCCATATCGGTATTACGCAATACAAGTAGCGGAGCGGGCAACATCAGCTATGCTGCCAAAGCAGATTTTGCAACCGGATCAAATCCTCATTCAATTTCCATTGGCGACCTTGACGGGGATGGCAAGGCCGACCTGGCAGTGGCAAATTTATCCGTGCATACCGTATCGGTATTTCGCAATACAATAGGCAATATTTCTTCCCCTACCATCACTTCTTTTACACCATCATCTGGACTAACCGGAACTTCCGTAACTATTACTGGAACTAATTTTGATCCGGTATCGGCAAATAACATTGTAAGGTTTAATGGAGCCGTGGCCGTTGTTACTACTAGTACAGTTTCAAACATTACGACTACTGTTCCGGTCGGAGCAACAACGGGAACAATTGAAGTAACCGTAGGCTGCAACACCGTAACGAGTTCTACAAACTTCACCACCTGCAATCCTCCACCTCCGCCTGGTACAATCTCCAATAGCCGATGTGGCAATGGAACTGTAACAATCACTGCGTCCGGAACTGTAAATGGAAATTACCGGTGGTATGATGTAGCTACTGGCGGAACAGCTATTTCGGGCGAACTGAACAGTAGTTTTACAACACCCCTGTTAACGGCAACCACAACCTACTACGTTTCCATTATGATTGGATCTTGTGAAAGTGCACGTGTTGCTGTAGCCGCCACCATCAATACGCTTCCTGCTTCACCTTCTATAACTGGAGCAGCATCGTGTGGTGCTTCTTCTCTCACCCTCAGCGCTTCTGGCGGAACAAGCGGACAATATAGATGGTACACCGTTGCAACTGGCGGAACTGCGATCACTGGTGAAACAAACAGCAGTTACATAAGCCAGGTTATTACAATAACAACTACCTATTTTGTTGCTATTAATAATGGCACTTGCGAAAGTTTGCGCGCTTCGGTGATCGCAACCATCAACACACCGCCTGTAATTCCCACTATTACATCCAACACACCGGTCGTTGGAAATGCACTGACAATCTGCAGCACTATTTCGCTAACGCTTACTGCCCCTGTCGGATTCGCTTCATACAATTGGTCAACCGGAGCAACGACACAACAAATTTTTGTGAGTACAAGTGGCAACTATTCAGTAACAGTAACCGATGCAGGCGGATGTGTTAGTCCTGCTTCAGCAGTTCTGGTAGTTACTGTGATTACGGCACCTTGTAACAATCAGGCTCCTGTAATCAGCACCACTGCCACATCAACTGTAATTGGCGGGCTGGCAAACATTAATCTATTGAATCTTATTTCCGATGCGGATAACAACCTGGTACTTTCTTCTTTAGCAATTGCACAGCAACCGACTAGCGGTGCTTCTGCTACGCTTGTCAACGGGGTTCTTGAAATTGATTATAAAGGAGTAAGCTTCTCGGGCCGCGATCAACTTACCATAGCAGTGTGCGATGTATTTGGTGCGTGTACACAACAAGTTTTAGAAATCGAGGTCATCGGAGATATTGAAATTTATAATGGCATCTCCCCAAATGGGGATGAACAGAATGACATTTTTTTAATTCAATATATCGATATATTGCCCGATACCCAAAACAATCGCGTAACCATCTTCAACCGCTGGGGCGATGCCGTGTGGGAGGGGAAAAACTACGACAACAGCACCGTTGTGTTCAAAGGCTGGAATAAAAATGGAAACGAACTTCCGTCAGGTACATACTTTTATAAGGTAGAATTTACAGGCGCATTGCCTCCTAAAACGGGGTATCTTGCTCTTAAGCGATAGTTAAAAAATGATGGTAATCCTGTTTTTTCAGGATTACGGGCAGAAACACATACCGTATCACATGATTATGTGATATCTATTTACCTAAACATTAAAGATATTTGAACTATGAAAAAACTATACGCCTCCCTTCTATTTAGTGTGATCTCGCTTTCAGCTTTCGCCCAGCAAGATCCCCTCTACTCGCAATACCTGTTAAACCCGCTTGTTATTAATCCTGCCTACGCAGGACTAAATAATAATTTTAATGCCATGGTGGGCTACCGCACTCAATGGATGGGATTAGATGGGCAACCCCAAACTTTTAACGCCAGTGCACATACTTCCTTAGTGAACAATAAAGTGGGTGCCGGTATTTTAGTTATCAACGATCGCATTGGCAACGTGAGTACCACCGAAGCCAACGCCACGTTTGCTTATAAACTGAACTTTGAAGAAAGTACGTTCAGTTTCGGCATGCAAGCCGGAGTGCAAAGTTTTAGGAGTGATTACTCTTCATTAAATATTTTAGATCCCGGTGACTTCGCCTTTACGGGTGGTGAGCGCGGAACACGAGTGAATCTTGGGTTTGGTGCCGTGCTAAAAAGTGAAAAATATTTTATTGGTCTTTCAGTTCCTCGCTTGCTGCCCTCCACATTTAAAAATGGCGGTCAGCAATTTGAATTATACAATCAACATTATTATTTAATGGGCGCTTACGTTCATTATCTGAATGAGCATATTCGGCTTAAGCCGGCAGTTTTACTGCGCGGAGTAAAAGGAGCCCCACCTTCTGTTGATGTAGCCTTCAATGTGAATATTAATCAAATTCATACGGTGGGGGTCTTTACCCGAAACCTGAATACGTACGGAGTGCTGTTGCAAACAATGCTCGCTGAAAAATATCGCTTTGGGTATGTGTTTGAACTACCGACTAATAAATCG
>Ga0163151_10005804_pt1 | contig 15478 bp, 21 predicted proteins | sample OliLakLV19MP5IB2_FD_145596 | JGI IMG/M metagenome (GOLD analysis project Ga0163151, IMG submission 145596) | Freshwater microbial mat bacterial communities from Lake Vanda, McMurdo Dry Valleys, Antarctica - Oligotrophic Lake LV.19.MP5.IB-2 | ecosystem: Environmental > Aquatic > Freshwater >...
AGCGTCATCTTGAAGGCGAGCCGGAACGTCAGTCGGGCAACAAAGCGCCCCGAGTCAAACGGCCCATCAACCGCGATGCTCGATATGTGCGGCCCGCGTTGGTTGGCGAGCATCTGCACGCTGCCGGAGCGAAGCCGATCAACGTATCCAATGGTATTGTCGTCGAGCGCGAGGCCGTCCGCATCGTACGGGAGCCCGCGTACCGCCCTGCACCGCTGCATCAGGTCAACGAGCGCCGAGCGCATTGCAGAGCCGCCGTCCGCTATGTCTGCCTGTACGACAAGCTGCGCTGGGATCGACCATCGCAGCTCGTCGGTCCAGTCCTCGGAGCCCCACTCACTCGTCTCGATCTGTCCCGTGCCGAGCATGAGGTACGGCAACTGCTGCCGCGCCACCGAGTCAAAGCTGGTGACGTGTCCCTCGGCTGTGAGTACGTCGCCGGAGGTGAGCGACGACCCGTGAAAGGCCCCGACGAGCGCCTGGTAAATCGTCTCGATATCGGCGGTCATTTTGTGTTGACCACCTTTTCGATGTTGCGGGCTACGTCGATACCGACTTCTTCGGATAGCGCTGCTACGTCCTCGTCTGCGCGCACGTCGAACCATGCGCGCCGTGGCATGTTCATTTGCCGAGTGTGCTTACCGACAGCCTCGGCACGCTGATACACACGCTTCTTCTTGCGCCGCTTGTCCTTGCGACGCTCGTCGCGGGAAACGCGGCGCCCCCGCTTGTCGACGTGCGTTGCTCGACTATGGGACTTGACGGAAACCTGCTTGGAGACACCGGAATTGTGCCCCGCTGCCTTCTTTGCCTCGAACGTCGAATTGAATCCGATGACGACCTCACCGTCGCCGGGGAACACCGACGTAGCTCCGATCATGTGACCCGTCACGGTGAGGTCTACGTGCCCCGTCTGTAGCGACTTGGCAGCGCGGACCTTTTTGTACCCTTCGGAGTACGGCACGAACGCTTTGCGGTCTGCGTCCATGCCGGCCCGCGTGCGCATGACGATGATGCTCAGCCCCGTGTGCCCGAGGTTGAGCAATTGCTCCTCGGTGATGCCGTGCAGCGCCTCGCCGATTTGCCCCAGCTTTTTTGCCGCCGCGTCGTAGTCGTCAGCCACGGATGATGCGCGCCGGGAATGCCTTGTTCTTCTCGCTCTCGTTAATTGCGCCGGAGCGGTCCTCGTCGTAATCGAGAGCCTGGGACTCCGCGCGCCACACGTCCTCGGCTCGGTTCCAGAAGTAGCTTGCCTTGCGCTCTAGCAATTGGTTGTCGTCGGCTTGGATATCGGCATCGGTACAGAGGTAGTGCAGCGCGAGATAACCCGCGCAGTCCTCTAGCCGAGCCTTTGACCGCAGCCCGAGGCGCCCGAGTTCGGCCATGTCAAGTGCGCCGCGCGTGGTGCGTAGCCAGCGTTCTAGGTCGTTCATCGCCCGCTGGTGCGCGCCGTCCCAATCGCGGATTTTCTTGCCCGCCTTTTCGCGCGGTATCACGTCGGCGACCGCTGGCCACAGGCGGATCAGCGTGGCGTCGGTCGCGAACCGTAGCGGGGTGCCCACGGTTACCCGCCCGTGTATGCCGAGATTGGATCGCCCGACAGGATGACAGTCACGTTCGCGGTCTGCGTCGCGCCGGTGATCGGCTCAAGATAAATCGACGAGACGAGCTGCGTGCCTGCGGCGAAGCACTTATCTGGTAGCGGTGCGCCGTTCGCCACGATGGTGACTCCCTGTCCGACCAACGTCTGTTGTGTTGCGGCGATTGCCGAGCCGGTCCCGATCACGCGGTATTTGACCGGGTAGTCGCTGCGGATTTCGTAGTGGTAGCCCTGTGCGATTGGCGTCAGGTCGACGGAGGCATCGGCCGCACCGGGAGCGATGCGGACGATCTTGGATACGACCTCCCTGTCGAGCGTCTGCTCGACCTGGCAAGTGCCCTCGTAGTATTTGCGGGTAAGTTCAGAGTCGTCGGCGACGACGGTCTGAATCGTCGTAAGGCGGTACGCCATCGGCGCCTCGATTCACTTTGAAGAGAGCGCCCGCCGCCCGGTGTAGCGACGGCGGGCGATGGGTGGCTAGGCAAACATGACGTTGACCATGATCGCGCCTTCGACGAAGGTCGTGACCGCGGAGACGTCGATACTGATCGCCTCTAGTGCCGTGAACGTGTTTAGTGCAGTGACGGCGGTCCCCGCGACCTCCGCGCCAATCGGGGTGCAATTGGCCGAGGTGAGCGCGACCACTCCGCCCGTGGTGGCCACGGTAGCGATCTTGGCGGTCAGTGTCGCCAGCTTTGCCGCCGTGGTGGCCGCGGTGACGACGGTGACACGGACCGACTTGATGCGGCCCGCGACGCCCGGGGTAAAGGTGTACGTCTGTGCATTGGCGAGCTGCGCCAGTGGGATGTATACCGACCACACGCCCGGCCCGCGCGTTGCGATGCTGGCTCGGCTGACGTAGTTCGTCGCGTCGTCGGACTGCGTGATAAGCACGCCGTCGCCGGACGTGAGGTTGAAATCCTGGCGGTCCGGCGACGGGTTCGCGCCGTCCGACTGAATGCGGTTGACGGGCATGACTAGATACCCATGGTGCGGGTGATTTCGACGTAGTTGGTCCCATCGCACATGAAGAAGAACGTGTCGTACTTGCTGACCGTGGTGGTCAGCGTCGGCGCGGAGTGCGTGGTGCCGTAGAGCGTGGTGCCCTGCCAGATGATGGTGGCAGCGGCGCCGGACAGCGTGCGCGAGCCGGTGGCGTCCTGCGCAATCTTGATGCCGTACACGCCGCCGGCGACGCCGCCCGAGAGAGTAAGTGAGGTCAGGTTACTCGTGAGCGTGACGACGGCGAACGGAGCAACGTCAAAGTTGCAGGTCTGCGCGGCGGCAAAAGTGAGGGTCTGCGAAGGCGTCGGGAGCGTGGCGCCGGCCGTGGTCGATACGATGTCGCGCTTGTAAATGTCGAAGGGCATGGTTGATCTCCAGTTAGGAACGCCCGGCATCCACTAGGGGCCGGGCGTTCGGGGTGTGTGGTTGCGCTGCTACTGCGACAGCTTTGGTGGGCGTCCGCGTCGCGCCGGCTCCGGGTCATTCGACTCGGCGACGGGCTCCGCGGGCGCTTCCGGCTGCGAGGACATCAGGTACTCATCCTCGCTCACGAGGTGAGGCGCCAGCCCCTTGACGGCTGCCTCCGAGACTCCCGGAGGAATATCGAGAAAGCCGTCGCGGGGGATGGTGAAGAAACCAACCCCGTCAATGGGTAGGTACACGTTGCCGGGCTTGTGCTCGACGAGCTTCCCCTCACCAAAAATCACAGGGACCTTCACGAACTCGCGGACGACTCCGTCGTCGCCGCGCTTTTTGGTGGTGGGGACGTGGAGCTGATCGCCGACGCCATTGCCAACGTTGTACATTTTCATTGCGGGGTTGCTCCTTTGTCTACTGGACGTCGAGAAGGCAGCCGTGCGCGTTGCGCGACTTCACAACGAGCTGGACCTTACCGCTCACGTCGAACTCGTGCGAGTACTGGGTGCGGCCGCGCTTGATGAGCTCCATCTGGAGCCCGGCAAGCGGGCCGATATCCTGCTCGGCGGCGGACATGATCTTCGGATCGCCGTCGAACTGCGACACGCCCGGAGGCGGCAGGTAGCAGACTTCGATATCGCCCGAGTTGAGCAGGTACATTGCGTTGTTCGGATTAGTTGCGCCCGTGTAGACGCAATCGGGGTCCTCGACGAACCAGAGCCGCTGATTCTGCCAGTGGAATACACGGAATCCGTCGGCATTGATGCGACCGCCGGCCGTGGTGATGACGGGCGGATTCATCGAGACACGCTCGCCGGCTCCACCGGGGGCGGACATGCCGTCCGACGGGCTGTAGTTGATGCGGGTGTACGCCTCGAAGAGCGCCTCGACCGCATCCATGAGGGCAGGCGGGCAGACAGCGATATCCGGGCGACCCATGGCCGACGCGGCGGCAATGGTGCGCAGCTGCGTCTTGATAAGCGCCAGCGTGAGCGAGCGCAACGTCCCCGAGTTGCCGGCGACGGTGGAAGCCCAACCCGCGTAGGTGGACTGATTGACGGACGCGTAGGTGCCGGTCGCGATGACGGCCTTGTGCAGGCCCGTCAGCGTGTTGTTGAGCCCGGTGCCAGCGTAGAGGTCAACATTGACGGCCTTGACCCACGCCTCAATGCCGTCCTTGATGTTCTGCCCGATCGCATCGGTGAGCGGATTCAGGTCTGGGCCGAAGCCCGCCGCCTGGCCGCCGCGCCACATGAGGTCGTCGGTGACCTTGATGGGCGCCGCGTAGCTGCCGAAGCCGAGCGTCGCGGGGACCGGGGCATCGGAGAGAGCAGTGCGCAACGCACCGCCGTCCATGTTGACCGCGCCGGCATCCTGGCCAGAGAACTTCACGGACCAGCGCACGGAGTCGCCGGTCGTGTTCTTCTGGAGCCCGCCGATGGCCGAGAGCAGGCGCAGGAGTACCGCCTTGCGCTGGACCTGGCCAATGAGCTTCGGATATGCCGAGGGGAGAACGGTACTCATGTCCGCAATGGAGAAAATTGCCATGTGGCTATTCCTTTCGGTGCGTCACCGTCTAGCGGTGCGCGAGTGTGAAGGCGTGAAGCGGCGCTACTTGTTCGGGCCGTTGACGACGCCGTTTGCGGCATCCATCAACGCGCGACCGAAATCGGGACGACTCTCGCCAATCGACGAGGCGACCTCGGCGAGTAGCGGGTTGAACTTCGGGCCTGGCTTCGCCTGCGAAATGGCCTGTCCATTCGCGCCGCGAAAACCTGCGGGCGGCAATGACTGCGCCCGCGAGTGCTGCACGAGGTGCTTGAGCTCGCCGTCAAAAAGCTCCTTGACGCCCTGCTCTAGCGGGACCATCTCATCCCCCCACTCCCGCTTGAACTTCACCGCGGGATTTCCGTCCGCCTCGACGAAGCGTTTTTGGAGGTCGTAGAGCATCCCCATGTACGCCGCGTGATTCGGGTCGGAGGCAGGCAGAAATTTTGCCACCTCGGATTGCACTCGGGACCGCATCGATGCGTCCCTGGCCCTACCGTCTGCGTCCTGCGCCTGCTTCTGAAACGACTGGAGTTGTTTCTCCAGCGCCTCAATACGCGCCTTCTGAGTGATTTTGTCCGCGTCGACTGGATTATCGACTGCGGTCGCCTGGGGCTCAGGCTGTTTCTGCTGAAGCTCACCCATTACCGTCCTGAGCGCGTCTGGCATGGTTTCGCTAACGGCGGACTTCACCGCGCGCGGCACCTGCTCTTTGACGATGCCCATTACGATTTTCTGGATTTCGTTCTTCAGCTCCGCGGTAACGACGCTGGTCACGTTGCTGGCATTAACGGCGCCAGTGCCGGATGACCCGTTGACAGACGAGTCGGCCGATTCGGTGGACATGAACGCTCCTTGTTGAACGCCCCCGCCGCACCGAACTGGCGTGGGCAAAATGAAACGACCGGCTCCGCATCACTGCGGGTCGGTCGCGTTAAAGCGAGGCGGTGCTAGCCCGGGACGGGCGGACTATTCGAGGACCGTCACCTGAAACGTCCCGGCCGTGCCGAGTTGGATCGCGTAAACCTTCGCGTCGGTCGACTTCACCTTTACGTACTCCACCCAGTTCGGCGGGAGCGCGACCATGTTGGTGATGCCGGTATGCAATGCCCCGGCTCCGGCGGCGTTGAATGCGTAGTACGCGCCCTGCGCGCCTGCGAATACGCGCACGACGGCATCGCCCTGCGCATTGCTCGACGTGACTGGCATCGCGAGCTCCTGCGTGGTGCCAGAGAGCGTCACCGAGATAACGCCCGCCGCGATGCCTTTCGGGCGTAGTCCACCGGGCGTCGCTAGGGCTACGTTGTTGTCGTCGCGTACAAATCCGGCCATTGGACTCCTCTATGCCGCGCGCCGTTTGGCGATGGCGATGTGCATGTCAAACTCGGTTTCGAGTACAGTATTTTTCCGCGGTGCCGGTCTTATTGCCTCGGCGACAACCGCCCCGATGGCCGCCCCTGCGGTGAAATACGCGACCAGCGCTGCGATGCGCTCGACCATTGCGGACGTTAATGACATTGGACCTCAGGCCGCGATGCGGCGCGCTTTATCGGAGTAGCCGAGGGCGTCTAGTTTCTTGCGCCAACTGGCCTTGGTTGCAATCGTTTTGCAAACGCAATTCGGATGAGCCGGGCTATTGCTCACCGTGTACGACTTGCGCCCGCTCTTGTACGTCCATGAGCCGTCCATTTCGCGCGTGGTGCCATTCAGCGCGTTGCAGATGGCGCAAGGGTACGACCCGACGTGAACCCACGTCTTCTTCAGCGTCCCGTCGAGCTTGTCATTTGCCTGCCGCATGGCCCCAAGGTGGGCGGCACCGTAGGCGCTCGATAGTTCCGTGCGCACGAGCCTGTCCGCGTCCGACTGTGCGACCTGTCCGAATGGCCCACCGCGCGGATTAGCGATGTCCCGCGCCATGTCACGAGGCGAGTCACCGGCAAGCGTGCCCTGGATGAGGCGCCCGCGAATCTTGTTGAGCAGGTCGAGGCCGTATTTCTCGACCGATGTTTGCATCTGATTAGCGAGGAGTCCGCGCATCGGGTCGGACATCGCGCGGGCCGAGTCAAGGCGCACCGCCATCGGGTCGCCAAAGGTCTTGCCAAGGTCGTTCAATTCTCGCGTGGCGTGCTCTAGCGACATCTCCGCGGTGTCACGCTCGCCCGATAGGAGGATGCCGGTCCCGCGCTTGCGCAGCACTAGTAGCGAGGCGTCGACCTCTTGTAGCACTGAGCGCAGGCGGAACACGTCCATGCTGTCGCCGACGCCGGCAATGCGGCCTTCGATAACTCGCCGAGCCGCGTCGAGCTGCGTTGAGAACTCGGCTGCCTGGTCATCCTTGATGCCGGTGAGCGCCTGTACGTGGCGCCTGATGAGCTTGTCAACCGACTCGGCGGACATCGGTTAGACGGGCCTCTCGGGGACCTCTTGTGATGGCCGCTCGGCTTCGGGTGGCGCGACTATCTCTTCGTCGCCCGGGGCAACGGGTGGCGCCTCGACGACGACCGGTCCGCCCTCGTCGGCTTCAACCGAGTCACGAATCTCGGTTTCGATCTTCTGCTTCGTCGCCTCATCAAGGTGCGGGAGCACGCGGCCGGTGGCGATGAACCTTTGGAGCTCGGCGTTGAACGTCGGCGACTTGATGTTGAACGCCTGGGCGAGCGCGGCAATTTGCAATTCCTCGTCGAGCGTCGAGGTCTGAAAGTTGTCGAACCCGTCGCCGACCCAGGCGGTGTTGTCGCCCTGGACCTTGCTGATCAGGTTCGCGGTCTGGACCATCGCGCGCAACTCATAGCGCCCGTATCCAGCGAGGATAATTTCCGTGGCGCGCCGGTCCTCGATCTTGGAGGCACCGGAGCGAGCGACGGCGGTAGTGGCTTGCGAGTCGACGGCCATGGCCATTTGGTGGACTGAGCGATAGATCTCGTCGCGGTCCTGACGCAGCCGCTCGGCCATGTGCGCCATGGGGGAAATGTCCGGGGCTACGTAGCCGAACTCTTCCTGTCCTCGCCCGTCCTGCGCCGCGCGCAGGTTGAGCATGAGCCCCTCGCCGAGAATGCGACTCTCCGCGTCGCGCCCCTCATGGGTGCGCATATACGCTTGCAAGTAGCAGCCGAGGTGCTCTCCGTATTCGAGCATCGCTGTGCGATTGAACAGCGACATGCACGGCGAGAACAGCTTGTCGGCGACCCATAGGCCGTGCGGAATCTCGCGGAGAACGAACGGGACTTCGCCTAGGCCGTGCTCTGCGCCGCCGAGATATTCGGCGTTGTCTCCGCCCTCGCCGTTGCTGCGGACCTCCCACGAATGCCATTCCTGACGGTCAAGGTAGGTGATGACCTTGGTCCGAACGCGGTCGTCGGGGAATGCGCGGACCGTTTGCTCCTTACAGAGAGTAATCCAGTCAAGCTCACCACAGGCGTTTTGCTGCCAGTCGAGGATATCACCGGCGCCGTAGGGGGTGAGCACGACGCGGTTATCGTCGTCCCTGCCTGCCACATTCTGCGCACTGCCAATGAGCCAGCCGGCGCGACGACAGAGCAGCACGTCGAGAAATGAGTCGCGTGCCACGTCGACAAATGAGAGCCCGCCACCCGATGCGTTCTCGCAGAACCCGGCCCACCAATCGGGCGCCTCGGCTTGCTCGGTCGGGCGAATCTGCGGCGGCTGTGAGTAGAGCCAGTGCCGGAAATAATCGATGATGGCCGCGACGTAGTTGATATACGACGCGCGCTCCAAGCGGCTTGCGTACTTTGAGTCAGGCTCGCCCTCAAGCTGCCAGAGGAACCGCCTCGTGCGCTTGCCGTAGCCGAGTGCGCCGGCGATGGAGGCGCTTGACTGAGCCGTGCCCCCGCCGGTACCCGCCGCGGCCAGGAACTCGTGACCCCCGCGATACGCGAGCACGTAGTCACTCCAACGGCTCTCCCACTTGACGCGCTCCGGGTGTTTCTTGAGCAGCGCGTCGAGTGTGATGTCGTCGGGGTTCATTTATCCTATCGGGCGTGGGGCCCTGTGGTCGCCCGTCGTGTGAGTTTTCTGGGTAGCGTACGGTCGCAGTTCAACTAATGCGTACCTGAGCGCGTCGCAATTCGATACGACTGCACCGTTGGCGACGAACGCATGCGACGGCCCGTCTATGTAGATATTGAAGACATCTTGCGTCTCATCTGGAACGCAACCATGCAGCACTTCTTGCTGCAAAACATTGTCCTCGGGCGACTCGATTTCGCCTGAAACTCGGCGCCGCAACAGTGACAACTCTTCTGGGTCACTGTCACTGGCCTTGGCTTGCGATACTTGTTGCCATACCCAGGGTGCCTTCGCGTAAACGCCCGCATCTTGCAATTCAAGTGGCAAAACCGAGCGGTCTTTTTCGTGTCCTTGCTGTAGAACGTCTTGCCGCATTCGGCGCATTGCTTCGCCAATATCGGCCGCGCGGCATACGCCCTCCTGCCGTTCGCCGAATGCCAGGCCAGCCCCTCCGCCGAGGAGTGCCATGCCTTCGCCGCCTCGCGGGACTCGACGTGCTCCCTGAGGTGATCGCCCGGCGACATCGCCTGAAGGTTTGACAGCGCATTGTCCGCCCTGTCGCGGTTGACATGATGTACGTGCCATCCGGCCGGAACGAGCCCATTGGCCGCCTCCCATACCTGCACGTGCAATCGCAGATGCCCGCCGCCGGGATGCTCCGACTTGCATTTTTGGCCGAAGCACATGAAGTACCCGCCGCTCAGGTAGTACCGGCGACCGTTTAACTCCTGAATCGTCGGGGAAATAACCAGTGGCGATGACATCGGAGCTCCCTATCTGCCCGGCGGCCACCCATCCGCGTTGCGTCCATAGCGGGTGGTCTGCTGTGCATCTAAGTTGCTCGTTGCCATATCGGATAGCAATCGTTGTGGCGTTTTTCTTTGTGAGGAAAGCGTACGCCGTTCGCCTGACTAGCGCTCCGTTTTCCACCGCCATCACGTCAAAGGAATTCACGGTAGCCAGCGCGCCGATGGGCTCATAGCCATTGGCCGTTAGCACCAGTGTATCGCCGGCAAAACACGCATGGTCTGACTGATTTTCAGCCGGTGCTTCGCCGAACCCGCTTTGGTCCTTGGTCGACTTCCACGCATATGCCTTTAGTTCGCGCGCGGTGTTCTGACAACGATCAAGAATGACCATCCCCGGATGGCCGCCATCGGAGTGCAGCGCCTCGGCAATGCGACGGATGCCAAGGTAGACATCTTTCCAGGCGCCGATGACGGGAACGCCGTTGGTTTGCAAATCACTAATGCTGCCCGATGACGCGGAATCGCACGTAAACAGCGACACCCCCCACCGTTGCTGCAGCCGCCTGGCCTCGCTGAGCCACGTAGTCTGCGCATGGCCTACGATTGGCCGGTTGCTTGCGTAGGACTCTTCCAGCACGACGTAGCGGCCGCCGCCCATGTCACCGACTACGACGATAGCGCCCGGCGATGTGAACCCCCAGTCTACTCCAGCCACGACGCGAGTGCAGAGTTTGCGGAGGTCGGCATCGTCAACGCGGTTCGGGAGCCCGTAGTGAAGCCGGAACTCGCGCTCGGACAGAACGTGAGCCGAGCCGAACTCGGGGAATATCTGCCCACCGAATGACTGCCAGTCCGCCTCATAGTCCCGCTTGAACCATGCCTCGGGGAGCTGCCGTCGAGCGGCGTCTACTTCGGCAGGGTCGATATGCGGGTTGTCGACCGTGCGCCAAGAAAACGCGGAGTAGTCCGGGTCAACTCCGCTGCGGGCTATGATTTCCTGATACACCCAGTTCGCCTGCCCGCCGAGCGGAGAGCTCGCGAAAATTGCCCACCCTTTCGTGTCGGTGAGCCGACCCCGAAGGGCGCCGCGCCACGTCTCCGCCTTAATGCGGCACGCTTCGTCGAGGAGCAGCCCGGCGACCGACGCGCCTACCAATCTCTCGGGGCGCTCGGCGGTTTTAAACTCGATCAAGATGTCGGGCTTGAGCCAGATCGAATAATCCGTCTGCGAAATGGACTCGATCAGCTCATGCGGCATTAGCTCTAGCACGTAGCGGTAGACGTGCTTCGCCATGTCGAGAGTCGGTGCCACTACCCAATAGAGCAAGCGCGGCTGTCGGCGTCGTCCGATGCCCGAGGGCTGTCGTCCCTTGCCTGCCGCGTAATCGATGTATATGCGCCGGAGGAACTCGACGGTCGCGCTATAAGTCTTGCCGCCGCGGACGCCCGCCGCAACGACGAGAAAACGGGCCCGGCTGTTGTGGGCCGTGGTCTGGAACGCATGCGGGGCGTAGTCGCCCGCTATAGTGACGTTCACGTCTTCTCAAAGCTAGGCACGTTGACGGTGATGACCGTATTCATCTTGAGTTCGACCTCACGGCAACGTCGCTCTAGTTCGGCGAGTGCCATTTTGTCGGGGTCGCGACGGGCCCAGCGCTCGGGATAGCGACGCTCAAGCTTCCATGCCGCCGCTTGCCACTGTTGCGACGACGCGGCGGAGATGATGGCAACATCCCGAACCTCAGCGCGCGCAAGCGCCTCATCAACGGCCCCGACGAACGCACCGTAAATGCTCGACGGCTCGGCGTGTCCTTTTTTTAGCCAGAGAAAAAATGTCGGACGCGCGATGCCCGCATAAACCGCTGCTGTCTCCATATAGACGCCCTGCTTGAGCGCGGAAACGATGCGCGCCGTAACCTCAGGCGTCAGCAGCTCGGGGCGTCCACGTCCGCGCTTCGACGGTTTCGCACGGGGTTTCGACATGTTAACCGACCCCTCATCTTTCTTGCCGAATATGTGTTGACGTTGTGAACACCATCGCGTAGATCGTACTTACGAACAACGAACGAACCGCCCCCCCCGTTTCCTTCGTCGTCTCTAGGTCCTACGTGCACGAGGTCGACTGCTATGTTTATCGAACGACTTGAGGAGATTGCCTATGAAGACAATCACGATGTTCTGGATCAGTCGGTGACCGCATGTGTGTGTTGACAACGCGTACCATGCGCGTAACGGTGGTGAATGACCACGAAGAAGAAAAAGTCCGACACGACCCACGGCGCGCACTTGCACATCCGCATCACCGACGAGGAAGCGGCTGGGTTCCAGCGCGCGGCGCCGAGGGTCGGGATGACAGTCAGCGCATGGGTGCGGCACATCCTCCGGGAGGCCGCGGGCCTGAACAAGAAGTAGCCGCGCTTTCGGTGCGCCAGCCGTGGGCGTCGCTTATCGGCTCCGGGCGGAAGACCGTCGAGCTGCGCAACTGGGCGACTGCCTACCGCGGGCCGCTGCTCATCTGCGCGGGCGGGCAGCGGCACGCGCTCGGACGCGAATACGAATGCGGGCCCATGGGTGTTGCCATCGCGCTCGTCGACCTTGTGGACGTGCGCGCCGCAACGCCTGGGGACGCACCTGCCGCATGCATCGATGCGCCTGACTTCCGCTTTGCATGGGTGTTCGAGAACGCGCGAGCCGTCGAGCCAGTGCGCGTGAAGGGGCAGCTCCAATTGTTCCGCGTCATGATGCCGCGCCTGCGCTCCACATCGCCCGGGCTCGGGCTGTCCCCTCCGCATCAAGGCCTGGCCCGACGTACCTGAAGTGCGCGACGCGCCGCAGGTTGCGCTTGCTCTTTCTCGTCTGGTCGACGAGGTACTTTAATGCTTTCTTAGAGTGCGCTGTGTGAAAGCCCGGCGCTTCTGTGAGCAGCCACTTCGGCGACCGAGCCCACGTTTTAATGAGCGCCGGATGCGACGGATGCGTAGTCATCCGCTTACCGTTCGCCTTTGCGATGGCGCCGATGGCCTCGGTGAATGCGTGAGCGCCGAGCCCCAGCCCCTGAAAGTCCGGGAGCACGACGAGGCGGCTCAGCGAGAAGATGTCGCGCGCCTTTGGGTGCGGGAAATGAAGAAGCCCAGCGAACGCCGCCGGGCGCCCCTCAATAAGGCCGACGAAGCAGCGCGCCGCCCTGTGCAGGTCCGCGCTCAAATAGTGATGAGGAGCGAACCAGCGCCACGCCTCGTGACTCGCTCGAACGATCTCAAGGTCGACCGCTGGGCGTCGTTGAACCGACCTCCAGACGAACCTACCCACGTGGGGCTCGATGGTCCAGTCGGGCTGGAGCCAGTCGGCGATGTCGTCATGACACGAGACGGCTACGATTTGTTTGCCCGGCACGGCGCGCACCGCTTTGGCGATGGCGTGCGAACCGATGCGAGCGACGGTGCGGTCGATGACTGACGTGAACTCGTCGATGACGATGCGCGGCCTCGGGTCGAGGATGGCGCGGGCCATCGTGGCGCGGAACTGCTCGCCGTTCGAGAGGACGCGGAACGGCTTGATCCAGGACGGTGGCGACGAGAAGCCGACCGAACTCAGTGCGGCGGTGACGTCCCTGATCGGCAGGTCGCCGAACGAGTCGACCACGCTACGCGTTGGGTGCCAGTCGTACCCTGCCACGATCTCATCCGGGAAAAGATGTCGTGCCACCGATGTCTTGCCGCCGCCGGATGGGCCGACGATAAGCCCGATCTGCCAGGGACGTTCATCGAACGGTGCGTCGAAGTGAAACGCGACCGAGCCGCGCTTCGCTTCCGGGACATCGAAAATGCCCTCAAGCTGAACAACGCGCGCCGTTCGCTCGATGTCGACCGTAAGTTCTAGATCAACGCGCGGCAGGTGAGCCCCAGATTCAAGAGTTTGTCGATGACCACGCGTTGGTCGTCTTCGTCGGTGCACTCGACGAGAACGATGAAGTCGGTCTTGACCCTGTTGCTATCATCGTCGGCGGCTTCAAGGATGTCGTCGGCGTTCTGCCCGAGCAGCTTCTCGATGTCCTCATCGGTCCAGCCTGCGACCTCAGCGGCGTCTTCGTGCAGCTTGTAGAGCGGACCGAGAAGAGCGGCGAGTTGTTGGTTCTCCCACTCGCTGATCTCGCCGAGCTTGTTGTCCGCGAGCGCAAGGAGGTGCGCCTCGGCGGGGTCGAGGTCGAGGAACCGGACCGGCACCTGCTTGAGCCCAAGTTGTGCGGCTGCGCGTAGTCGGGTGTGACCGGCGATGATCTCGCCATCGGCGCGGCGCGCGAGGATGGGGGCTCCGAAGCCGAAGCGTTTGATCGACGCGACGACCTTCGGGACCGCTTTATCGTTGCTACGAGGATTCTCGGCCCACTTCTTAAGGTCCGAGATAGCCACCCATTCAGCGGCGGGTTCGCGCGGGCCGATCTGGGCAACCGTCGGTGCGCTTTTTAGAGAGTCTATTAATTCGGGCACTTGAACCGACTCCGGCACGTCCAAGACGGCCGCCTTCTTTGCGCTCAAACGACGACCTTGGTTCGATCGTGCCGCCCGCTCGGCTTCCGAGTCATTTGCCCCGTCCTTGTCCTCAAAACCGCGCGCGGTCAACAGGCGCGGGTGTGGATGCGCGTAGTAGGTCAAAGCTGCCCCAGTATTGATAGCGCCCGCGTACGCCCACGTGCGCCCCTTAGCGCACCGCACCGCACGCCAGCGCCGGCAATAGTGCTACATCGTGGCGCAAGCGCACCGCGCGCGACTAGCAGCACCACACAACCATTGGAGCGGTGACAGGCATGCGCATTGCTCTGCTCGGCGCGCATGACGACCACAGATCAGCACTGGTTAGAGCACTACGTCGGCGACGTGTGCGTGGCCCGCTATCGACTACCGCGAGCGATGACGCTCAGCGAGGCAAAAGAGGCCCTGCGTCTGCGCGAACTCGACGAGGGGCGCGACTACGGGAAGAGAGGGGCTGCTAGTTGACGATGACGGTGTGAAAGTAGCGCTCGAAGTCCGCCACGGTGTCCCAACAAATATTGCCGCGGCGCTTGGGTCGGTACGCCAACTTTGGTTCTTTGTACTGCCAGTTGCGGATGGTGTTGGGCGCCACGTCGTGTCCTAGCGCCTTCAAGTGGAGCGACATCGCCTTGAACGTCTGAAGCAATTTATCCTCCTCAGGGGGGGTTGCCACACATGGAATTTACAATGTTAACCGCCATCGCCTACCGCCCGCGTTCGCCGGTTTGCGCCCGCGTGCGCATTTTGGTATCGGGGGCTATAGACAATAAAATCGCACTGGGGTCTTCTTTATTCGCGCGTGCGCGGTCTAAACGTCGTTGCTTGTCTCTCGCCTCTCCGCCTCTCTTTTCTTCCGGTGCGCGCTCGCGACATCTCGATCAACTTGCCGCACGCTGACTCCAAGCGCTGCCGCAATAGCCGCGCGGTCAAGCGCCTTTGTCTGCACCACGTCGTGCCCCACCACCTCCACGGTTTCGATGCGCGGCAGGTTCGGGCGCTCTTCGACGCGTTCGCTGGCGGGGATGAACACGTAGCCCCGGCGAGCGAAGGCGGGAAGGTCGCCGCCGGGGATGCGAATGCGCACCTCCTCTATCGTCTCCAGCTTCCCCTGAGCGCGCAGTACGTAGCGCTCTCGGTCGGTCAAAGTCGCCACGAAGCGAGCGGCGCGGCCGGCGTGGATAGCCTGCTGCTCCCATGAGTCGACCGCATCGGGGTTGCTGAGCGCATGCGGCCGTGTCTCTCGGCACCGGATGCCGTCGTAGCCCGATGGGATCGCCGGGATGCGCTTGCCGGTGGAGTCGACGGATAGAACCTCTGCCCTCGCGAGCATGCTGCCGATATGTGATCTCACGCGTCCCCTTTTTTGATGCTGCTCGTGGTGCCTGAAACGTCCCATTCGGGACCCATGCCTTGCCTTGCCTGGCCTTGCCCAGCCTTGCCAGGCCACGCCTCGCCGAGCCGTGCAAAAATCAACGCTCCACCAAGCCCCGGCCAAGTCGCCACCGTCTCGGAGCAGCTCCGCCGCGTCACAAGCTCGACCCGAACCACATCGCGCACGGGGCACGACGCGCACGAAAACGCGGCCCACTCCCGCGCGACAGCGA
>Ga0163151_10005809_pt1 | contig 15470 bp, 14 predicted proteins | sample OliLakLV19MP5IB2_FD_145596 | JGI IMG/M metagenome (GOLD analysis project Ga0163151, IMG submission 145596) | Freshwater microbial mat bacterial communities from Lake Vanda, McMurdo Dry Valleys, Antarctica - Oligotrophic Lake LV.19.MP5.IB-2 | ecosystem: Environmental > Aquatic > Freshwater >...
CTACAACAATTCCTATTTCCACTTTGTGCAGGCGCAATCTGTGCGGCACGGGCGCAACCTGCTGACATCGCCGCTTACGGCCGAAGTGGCAGCGCGCTACACGCGTATGGCTGAAAAGTCGATCGAAGCACAGCGGCAAATCGAAGCGCAAGACACCCTGCCGTTCGAGAATTACCGGCAGCAGTATCTGTCGCCGGAGAGGCTGAGCGCATGACAAGAGCCGGAGTCAAATTGTTGAAAAAGAAATCGACTTCGGTACCTTTAGTGTTGAAAAAGTTAGCGACATGGATGCCCAGAATTAGATGTCTAGGTGAAAAATCTGGGAGCTACTTCTGCAATCGGGTATTGAAATCCCATATCAGATCGACATGACAATCAGTCCACTTTCGCTCTGGTCAACGCGGTTATTTTTTCGTACTTCGAAAAGTCCGATTGCAAACGCTGCGCAAACTGTTCTGGAGTCATGTACATGGTTTCCAGCAGCAACGAATCGAATCTTTTCTGCACATCATCGTCTTTCAGGGCTTTGCCAATCGCGGCATGCAGCGCGTCAATAACGGGTTTCGGCGTACCGGCCGGCACAAACACCCCGACCCACGAACCGAAATCGTAACCGGATACGCCCGCTTCCGAAATGGTCGGAAGATTAGGCAGTGCCTTGATTCGTTCGGTCGACACTACCCCTAGCAAACGCACCTGCTTCCGTTCGATAAATGGACGATATGTCGCGTAGCTTGCAACGTAGACTTGTGCTTCGCCGGACGCAAGGCCGACGGCAGCGACACCGCCCCCTTTAAAGGGAACATGCAGCATTGACGTTCCGGCCATCGAGTTGAAATAGGCCATGGCCATATGGGTATAACTGCCGTTACCAGCGGACGCATACGCCACGTCGCCTGGTTTTGCCTTAGCCAGATCAACCAATTCCTTGATGGATCTGACCGGGAGCGATGGATGTACTCCCAGTATGCCGATCTGAGCGGCCAGCGGACTCACTCCGACGAATGCCTTGCGCGAATCGTATGGTAGGTTCTTACGGCCCACCGCATTCGCGACAATCGTCGTCGAATGCACCATGAGCGTGTAACCATCCGGTGGGACAGTTGCGAAATAAGTTTCGCCAATCACGCTGCCCGCTCCCACACGGTTTTCCACGACGAACTGCTGCCTCAGTTGTTCCGTCATCTTCTGGAAAACGATGCGCCCCGCGATGTCGTTGGTTCCGCCAGGACCGTGTGGAATAACGACACGTACCGATCTTTCCGGATAAGTCTGCGCACAAACAATCCCTGCAGAAAGCAGGGCCACGAGGAAAATGTTTCGAACTACAAATACGCGAGAATTCATGATGTACCCCTAAAAAATAATGCGACTATTCGGGTGCCATTTCCTCCACTAACTCCACAAAACGGGTTATCAAAACGGATTCGGATATCCTTCCGGCGCCCATAAAAAACAAGCTGACCCTAACTGTTCCAGGACGGCGCGATTCCGATCGAACCGTCGTCAAATGCCGCCACTGGAATACCGCCGTCGTTACGTGGATCACTGGCGCCGCGGACTGTTCCGTCGGGATGTGCCGCGATCAATTGCGAACGGGCAAACACGGTCGCGTAGGAACAGGGGTGTAACTGCACCTCATGTCCGCGCTTCTCCAGTTCGCTCATCGTTGATGTCAGAATCCGCGACTCGCAGTACACCTTTCCGCCCTCGCAATGAATCCGCGGTGCGGAAACCGCTTCTACCGGGCTCATACCGAAATGCATGATGTTCATCAGGCTCTGCACCACGGCGCTGATGATCACCGACCCGCCCGGTGCGCCTGCCGCGAAAACAAATTTTCCGTCCTTGAAAATAATTGTTGGGCAGATACCGACGTTGCGTGCTTTGCCGGGCGCAAGCGCATTCGGGCCGTGACGTGACACACCTGCGAGCTTCATCGAATTGTTGTAGGGAAAACCGAGACCAGGTGTCACCACGCCGGAGCTCACCACAAGGGAATGTGTCATCGTCACCACATTGCCTTCCTCATCCCAGATCGTCGTGTGGGTCGTGCCCTCGGACTTGAATGTCGGGATCGGGGGTGGCGACTCTCCCTTCTGGATGGCTAGTTGCACCTCTTTCGCATGTTCCTTGCTGAGCAGCTTTTCCATCGGCAAATCGATAAAGTCGGGATCACCTAGATATTTTTCGCGATCGTGATGCGCCCATTTCATCGCCATGGCGACTAGGTGTAAATGCTCAGCGCTGCCGTATTCGAGGCTACCTAGATCAATGTTTTCAAGGAAATTCAGGATCTGCAGGGCGGTCAGGCCACTGGTTGGGGCGCACGACGAATAGATGTCATAACCGCGATATTTAATATGCGGCGCATCGTGTAGGCGAACCTTGTAATTGGCCAGATCATCCGCGGTAATAAATGCGCCGTTTTTCTCGAAATCGTCGGCGATTTCGCGGCCGAGGGCTCCGGTATAGAACTCATCCGGACCGTTGTCGGCAATACGCTCCAGCGTTCGCAGCAGGTCGTCGTTACGGTAGATGTCTCCGGCGTCATAAAGGCTGCCGTTTGCTTTTGTCCACAGCTTCATCATCGACGTGGTTTTCTGCAGCTGTGCCGCACGCACGGCCTCGCCACCGACATTCTTGGGCACCGTGAACAGCCCTGTCACATTAGCTGGTAGTGCAAATCCATTACGTAGGAAATTTATCGCCGGTTGCATCAACTCTGACCAGTCCATGGTCCCGAACTTCGAATGAATGGCTCCGAAGCCGGCAATCGTCCCCGGTGTCATGATCGAGGTATAGCCTAGTTCCGAACGATGATCATCGAACAGCGTATAACCGGAAATCTCGGTCTGTCCGCCGGCGTCTTTCTCCCACATCCCCGGAGACACCTTGGAGCCTGCGCGGCTGTGGAAACTCAGATGTGAGTGTTCCCCCGTTTTCGCGGAATAGTAATGGCAACTGCCCATTCCACCGATGCCCGCCTGGAAAGGATCGACCACGCATTCGGCAAAACCTGTGGCAATCGCTGCATCAAATGCATTGCCACCCTTCGCCAGCACCGCTGCACCGGCTTCCGCCGCTCGCGGCTCAGGCGCCACAACCATGCCGCGCATTTTTTTTGTTGATTGTTTCCCTTTTGCCATGACTGCTCCTGTGGATGGGTTGCGCTTGCAACAATTTGGCCGCTGGAAGGAGAGCATTTCCTCGCTCGCCGACTGACAAATTAATCGTTGCACAGTTGATCAATTACTTCCAATGCATTATTTTCTAATATAGATTCCTAAAAGTTATTGAGTTTGCAGGTCAAGATACACCTCTCTGAAGGAGCTCATGTGGAATTTCGTGACCTGTCTTATTTGCTCGAGATTGCGTCAGTCGGCCATATCGGCAGAGCCGCCGAACGTGTGGGCCTGACCCAACCCGCTCTGACAAAATGTATCGCCAGACTTGAAAGCGAACTCGGCGTTCCATTGTTGGAGCGCGGCCCCAAAGGGGTCAGCCTAACGGTCTACGGCAAACATCTGACAGAGCACGCGGAACGCGCACGCGCGGCCAATCTCGACGTAACCCGACAAATCACCGAGCTTGCCACCGGACGCGCTGGGCATCTGCGCATCGGGACCGGCATGATTCTCGCGCAGCACGTGCTGCCAGTGGCCTGCGTCGCGCTGTTGAAAAAGCATCCGGGAATCACGTTGGAAATCACCAGTGGGAACACCGACACACTGTTTCCTGCGCTGCGCGACAGGAAACTCGATGTCATCCTGGCCAGCGTCGATCCCCACGCGGAACCCGGTATCCGTCAGATCTTCTTGATGGAAGACACAGTGACGGTCATTACCCGGAAAGATCACCCCCTACAGAAACAGCGGCAGGTCGATCCCAAAATCCTCGCTAAGGAAGAATGGGCAATGCCAGCATCACATACCCTGCCGGCCGAATGGCTAGCAAAGCGCTGCGGAGAGCTAGGTATTAGCGCACTGAAATGCCCAGTTCGCACGGGTACTCTGCCGACGTTGCTGCACATCGTTGCAGACACTAATTTCCTCGCCTTTCAGTCATGGACTACCGTACGCCGAACGAATGATTTCGGCCGGTTGCTCCGGCCGCTCGCCGTCAAAGCACTGACTTGGCGGCGTGATGTCGGTGTCGCTGTTAGGGATCATGGCTACATATCGCCAGCCGTGGAAATATTCATCGAAGCCTTACGCAAAGCAGCTTCGATTGAAAACGACCGATTTGCGATGTCACTAAGCCAGTAGCGGATAAACAAGGTCCATGCAACGTTTTTTGAAAAGCCGCATGGACCCTAATTTTCCATTGCGGCGTATCGACGGCGCAGTGGACCTCGTGCTGGAGAAACTGGGCTACGTGACGCTGGTGTGTGCACGACGCTGGCAGGTGGCCCGTACGGGCGTGGAGCCGCTAAGAGAGTTGGTGGCGGCTAGCGAGAAGTGTGAGGCCAGAGGATGCCAGTATGCGGTGGCGGGTGTGGAATTGGCGAGACTTGTGCGCGTTTATTCCCAGTAAAACGACGCAGCAGCTGGTCCGAGAGCAAACAGGGTCAGCGCAACTTTTGAAAATTTACACCGACCCTATTTATTCTCAAAGACTCATATTGTGGATATGGGCTGTTTCTCGAATCAATCAATAGTCGCCCCTGTTCTTTTTATCACTGCGCCCCAACGCACGGTTTCTGTTTTGATAAGTGTGGCGAATTCTTCCGAAGTGGAGGGTGAGGGTATCAAGCCAGAACGGTCGAGACGCTGGATTACCTCTGAGTCATTGAGAATGTTGACGATTTCAGCATTGAGTTTCTTTACAATTGCTGAAGGTGTTTTTGCCGGTGCAAGGATACCGAACCAAGTGGTTACAACATAGTCGGGATAGCCCGATTCGGCAACAGTGGGTACATCCGGCAATAGTGCAAGGCGTTTATCGGTTGTTACCGCGATTGCACGGACGCGCCCCGCCTTGACCTGGGGCGCAGTGAATACCGCGTTTCCGAACATCAAATTCGTGTCGCCGCGGATCACGGCAGTGAGGCCAGGCGGCCCGCCTCGGAATGGCGCGTGTTGCATATTAATGCCTGCCATCATGCTGAAAAGTTCAGTGGCGAGGTGATTTCCATTGCCGTTGCCTGATGAAGAGTAGGAGATTTTGTTCGGTTGTGCCTTTGCCAGTTTAACCAGATCGGGAATCGACTTTACAGGCAGGGAAGTGTTAACGGCGATCACGATCGGAGAGCGAGCTACCAGTGACACTGGAGCGAAGCTCTTCTGCGGATCGTAAGGAAGCTTGCGGAACAGCCCTGGATTTATTGCCAGGTTGCCAATAAATCCCAGGAGCAGGGTATAACCGTCGGGTTCAGCTTTGGCCGCAATTTCACTGCCAATAATGCCGCTTGCGCCAACACGGTTGTCGACCACTACGGTTTGACCGAAGCGCGCAGTCAATTTGTTTCCGACGGTACGTGCGGCTGTGTCACTTACTCCGCCTGGCGGATTGAGGGCGATCATGCGTATTGGCCGTTCGGGATAGGCGGCCAGCGCTTGAGCTGAAACTGCCGAGCCCAGCACCAATAGAGAGATCAAGGTCCTGCAATGTCGTGTGTACATTCTGCTCCTCCTTCTGACAGTATGACCATTCGTGTTTGCATGCACCGGTGCGCCGGATTCGAATTGTTGTCTGCTTGGAAAGCCTACGTTGTCAACCGCTCCTCATGATTGCGTTGCATCGTTGCTTTACGCGTTTACAGGGACGCGCTTCTTTTCACCGGTTTCCGCGCTCTCCGCGTAGCGGGCAAGTGCATCGTTCGAAAGCGTTACACCCAATCCGGGCCCTTTGGGCAGATCAAGGTGGCCACTCTTCAGATCAAGCGGCGGATCGATCAGATCGCCCTTTAACTTCTCGGGCCCGACCATTTCGGCTACTGGACATACGTGCGGATAGGCACAGGCGAGCTGCGCCTCGGCCGCGGCCTCAAGACTGGAACAGATGCCCTGTCCGATGACCAGTTTGATTCCTGCAGATTCACAGACGTCAATGATCTTGCGCGCGGGAATGTAGCCGCCGGCTTTGCTGATTTTTATCTTCACTGCGTCAGCTCCACCACGAGCAATGAGACGGTAGGCATCGTCTGCCGTGTGGACGCTCTCGTCGGCAAGGATAGGTACGATTCCAAGGCGCGTAAGCTTTACCATGGCATCCACATACTCCGCACCAACCGGTTGTTCGAGATATTCAATGCCGAGATCACCGAGCCCGCGGACAAATGTAAGTGCGTCGATGTATGACCAGCCGGCATTCGCATCAAGTCGAATCGCGATCTCATCGCCAACGGCTTTGCGAACCGCGCGCACACAGGCGAGATCCTGCGCGACATTCGGCGTGCCGACCTTGACTTTGATGGTCCGGTATCCCGCCGTGACGAGGGTCGCGGCCTTTTCGGCCATTACGGCAGGCTTATCAATGCCGATGCTGCCAGACAGTTCCAGACGCTGGCGCACCGGGCCACCCAGCATTGCGGCAATTGAAAGGCCGCGCTTGTGTCCAAGTGCGTCAAAAAGAGCGGTCTCAACGGCACAGCGCGCAAAAAGGTTGCCGCGGCGGGCAATCCCCAGACTGGCCGACAACTCTTCGATTGAATCAATTTCGTGTCCGATCAGTTGTGGCGCGTAGACTTCGCGTATCACTGCGTCCATGGTTCCCAGAGTCTCGGCTGTATAACCGGCCACACCTTGGTGTGCCTCCCCCGTGCCGATGATGCCTTCGTCTGTATGAATGCGCACGAGTACCGAACGCATTGCATCGTGGGTGCCGCGTGCCATGCGGTAGTCGCCCTTGCTCGGGATTTTGATTCGGAATGTTTCGATTTTTGTGATTTTCATGGATGTCCTCTGTCAGGGCGTTCCCGGCACAAGGAGGTGCTGGGCAATTCTTTAGTCATATAGATGATTGCAATGATTGATATGATAGTAATAATTGCAGCGTTTCGTCAACCGCACGAGCCGGCAACCGGGAAACGGCCTCCGGACATGTCGGAATCAGGCGAGAATAGGCTGTCACCCGACTACCCAACGAACAAGAAATGATTTCCGACATCCCGCTATACAAAGAAACACAACGGCGAATTCTAGATGCCCTCGCGCGTGGTGAATGGCAGCCAGGAGACCGCCTCCCCAATGAGGCGGAACTCGCCAAACGTTTCGGAGTATCGGTTTCGACACTTCGGGCAGGAGTGGGTGAGCTTACGGTTGCTGGAATTCTGGTGCGCCGCCAGGGCAAGGGCACATTCATAGTGCAGCACCGCAGAGACGGGCCGCAGTTCCGCTTTTCGAATATTCACAACCATCTGGGCCAAAAGGTCGTGGCGACCCGTCAGATCAACTCGATGCGGCGCACGCGCGCAGATCAGAATACAACAATGTTGTTCAGGTCAGATGGAAACAATCCGTTGCAGGTTTATCAGATCAATGCCACTCTGAAAATCGATGGCAAGCCCGTGGCAGTTATGGAGCTTTTCCTTCCGCTGGCGCTCTTCCCCAAGCTGACGAAACGGGATTTTGAGAGCAGCAACAAAAATCTTTACGCGCTTTATCAAAGCCGATATGGCATCACGGTTCTTCGCATGGAAGAGCGGGTCTGTGCCCGCACGGCCGATGCCGAAACTGCGAAAGCCTTGGGCTTGCGCGTTGGCCACCCCCTTTTGTTGGTGGAGCGTGTGGCCTACTCCTTCAACAACCGGGCAGTAGAAATCCGGCGACGGATGTATGAAGGATTCGAGCACCATTACCTCTTTACACATGAGTCCCTGGATTGACCCGTCCACGGGTTCAGCACAGTCTGTCCCCTATTGTTCTTCGCGTACGCGCATGGAGCCGATAAGGGAGTTGGTGGCGGCGGGCGAGCAGCGTGATGCGAGGGGATGCCGGTATGCGGCGGCGGGAGAGTTGACGGAGCAGGCGCGGGCGTTCGCGCAGCAGAAGGGCGTGAAGCTGGTGGAGAGTGCGGGATTGGCGAGACTTGTTCGTGTATAGACCCAGGAAAATAACGCAGCAGCTGACTCGATGGCAGAGCAGCGCAAACAATGTCAGTGCAGCATTTGAATACTTACTCGGACGCTAATTTATTTTTTATTTTGCGTTTCAGGAAATCGTGGTCTGTCCCCAAACATACTGAATCAATCCACGACCACCGGTGTCTGGTAGGTGAATTTGACCTTGTTCATGACCACCATGGTCTGAAACCGCCGCACATTGCGGTTCTCGAACAGGAAGCGATTGGTGAAGGCTTCATATTCCTGCATGTCGACGACGTTCACGATTAAGACGAAGTCGGCATCCCCGGTCACGTAGTAGCACTGCGTCACTTCCGGTATCTGCATCATGGAGCGGCGGAATTCGTCGAGCAGCTGGGGCTGCTCGCGCTCCACAGTCACCATAACGATCATGCTCATGCGTTTGCCCACCGCTTCCGGCGAGACAATGGATACATCGGCGGCGATGACACCTTCAGTGCGCAGCCGCTTTACCCGGCGCAGGCACGACGCTGGCGAAAGGTTTACGCGCTGGGCCAGTTCGTGGCTGGGGATCTGGTTGTTCTCCTGCAGGATGCTCAGGATCTTGGCATCAAACGCATCGATTTTCATGAAGGCGTAGCTCAGTTTGTGATGACGAAATTAATCATTTATATCGTAGATAATGAAGAAAAATAATGGAAAAAAGCAATACATAGATGAAAAAAATCATTAATGAGGTAGAAAATAACGAAATACGGCGTTCCGGTATCAAAATGGCTGTTAGATTATAACTGATTGATTATAAAGAGAAAAATTATGACCATGATTAATCTGAATGCCGACATGGGCGAGAGCTTCGGGCGCTTCAAGGTCGGCAATGACGAAGCACTGATGAAAGTCATCAAGTCCGCCAGCATTGCATGCGGTTTTCACGCGGGCGACCCAACGGTCATGGCCAATGCGGTGCGGCTGGCCCATGAGAACGGCGTCTCGATCGGCGCGCATCCGGGGTTCAATGACCTGTGGGGATTCGGGCGCCGGCAGATACGCATGAATCCCAAGGATCTCGAATACATGGTCGCGTATCAGATCGGTGCGCTCCAGGGCATCGCCAATGGCATCGGCGCCAAAGTCACCCACGTCAAACCCCACGGTGCACTCAACAACATGGCGCACGAAGACCTCGATTACGCGATGGCGATCGCGCGCGCGATCAAATCGGTGGACCGCGACATCATTTTTGTGGCGAACGTCTGTTCGGAAATGGTCAAGGCCGGCAGCAAGGAGGGACTACGCGTTGCCCAGGAGGCCTATGTCGACCGCACGTACGAAGACGACGGCAACATGACGTCCCGTCGCTTTCCCGACGCGGTGATCCACGATGCTGCGCAAGCCGTAAAACAGGTGATCTCGTTCATTGAAGAGGGCGCGGTCATCAGCAAAAGCGGCAAGCGCATTCCGACCCGCATTGACACCTTCTGCACGCATGGCGACGAGGCCACCGGTGTAGGGCTGGTGTCGTCGGTGCGGGCAGAGCTGGAAAAAAACGGCATCCGCGTAGTGCCGCTGCCGGAAATGGCAATCTGACGCAGGTGACAGGGGCCGCTGCTGGTTGCTGCCCATGCCGCAATGCACTTCACTTTTTGATCTGTCCAGGAGACTCAAATGAATGCAGCAATCGCAGTATCCAATGTTGATCGCTTTCGGCAATTGAAGTGGAGAGCAGGCGTATGCGGCTGCCTGCTGGCCTGTGGTGGTTTGATTTTCGGCGGGAATGTCCAGGCGCAGAACTATCCCGCGAAATCGATACGCATGGTCGTGCCTTTTCCGCCCGGCGGATTCTCCGATACCTATGCCCGCATCATCGGAGCGAAGGTGCAGGAGTCCTGGGGGCAGCAGATGATCGTCGACAATCGTCCAGGTGCCGGCGGCAATATCGGTGCCGACATCGTTGCGAAGAGTGCGCCGGACGGTTACTCGCTGGTGATGGGCACCATCGGCACGCATGCAGTCAACGTAACGCTGTTCAGCAAGCTCCCGTACGATCCGATCCGCGATTTTGTCGCAGTCGCCTTTGTCGTCGGCGCGGACGGGCTGCTCACTGTCCACCCGTCATTACCTGTCAAATCGGTGAAAGAACTGATTGCACTGGCACGCGCAAAGCCGGGCATGCTGACGTATGCCTCCGCAGGAGCGGGTACCACCAGCCATCTCGCGGGGGAATTGTTCAAGAGCATGACCAAGCTCGATATCACGCATGTGCCGTACAAGGGCAACGTGCCGGCGATCACCGACTTGTTGTCCGGGCAGACCACCATGCTGTTCGCGACCTTGCCGACGGTGTTGCCGCAGGTGCAGGCCGGGCGGTTGAGGGGGATCGCCGTCCTTGGCATTGAGCGCTCCGCGGCCACACCGGAAATTCCAACGCTTGCCGAATCGGGGCTGAAGGGTTTTGACGTGAGCAACTGGACTGGCGTGTTTGCCCCCGTGGGCACGCCGGCGCCGATCGTGAGCAAGCTCAATGCCGAGATCATGCGCATCATGCGTCTGCCCGAAGTGCAGGCCAAATTGCCCACGCTGGGACTCACCTTCAATGCCGGCACTCCGCAACAGTTTCAGGACTTCGTCAAAGCCGAGAAGGAGAAGTGGGGCCAGGTGATCAAGGCTATCGGAGTGAAAGCGGATTGATGTCGAACGCCATAGTAGATCCACCCGTGGATTTTCTGCTCAATTCACGGGTGGATCGTTCAAGGCCGTATGGTAGTGCTGAGCTCGCTGTCCTGGGCGGGAAGGCGTATGCCGAGGCAAAACGCATCATTACGTCGTGGCCGGGTTATGCGCCGACGCCACTGCTGTCGCTTTCGGGTATTGCGGCCGGTGCGGGCGTCGGTGCGTTGTACTACAAGGACGAAGGGCCGCGATTTAGTCTCGGGAGCTTCAAGGCACTGGGTGGCGCGTATGCGGTGAATCGCCTCGCCCATGAGTGGAAGTTGCGCGATGGCCGCGATACCTCGCAACTGACGGTAACTTGTGCAACCGACGGCAATCATGGCCGCGCCGTGGCATGGGGGGCCCGCCAGGTCGGGTGCAAATGCGTGGTGTTTGTGCATGAGCTGGTGAGCGCTGGGCGCGTGGCAGCGATGGAACGCTATGGCGCAGAAGTGCGCCGTGTGCCGGGCAACTATGACGATGCCGTTCATCATGCCGCAACTGCGGCGAAGCATAATGGCTGGACTGTCGTCTCCGACACCTCATATGCGGGTTACACCGAAATCCCGAGACAGGTGATGCAGGGTTATTCGCTGCTGATGGACGAGGCATTGCAACAATTGCCCGCGGCCGATGTGCCAACCCATGTCTTCGTACAGGGCGGTGTTGGCGGCCTGGCGGCGGCGCTGGCGGCATACCTGTGGGAAATCTACGGTGCAGATCGTCCGTGCGTGATTGTTGTTGAGCCCGATAAGGCCGATTGCCTGTTGCGCAGTTGTCGTGCCGGCGGTTTGCAGATTGTCAGTGGAAAACTTGACACCATCATGGCCGGACTGGCGTGCGGCGAGCCGTCGTTGATTGCCTGGGAGATGTTGCACAAGGCCGCGGACGCATTCATGAGCATCCGTGATAAAGATGCTGTGGCCTGCATGCGCCTGCTTGCGGCGCCGCCAGCGGGTGATCCGTGCGTGGTCGCGGGAGAGTCCGGTGTCGCGGGGCTCGCCGGCCTGCTGGCCGTTGCCGGTGATCAGGCCATACGCGCGGCGCTGGGAATGGATGCTGCGAGCCGCGTTCTCGTGATCGGCACCGAGGCTGATACCGACCCCGAACTGTATGCAGAACTTATTGGGCCGTCATTGGCCGCGCGTGTGGCCCGGGAAAAAAGCGGAGACTTGGTCGCTGCGGCAAAATAGAGCGCAGAGGCTTATAGAAAACGGGTCAGTTCACTCCGGTAACCAGGGTTCGCTAAACTTGCGTCCTTACACCGCAAGCGCAATACCAAAGGAGTGAGATTCCCGATGGAACCGAGGCCCGCCCCCGACTGGCAGACGACCGCCTGGCTCAATACGCAGGAGGCACTGAGCCTGCAGAAGCTGCGCGGTCGAGTGATCCTGCTGCACGCCTTCCAACTGCTATGTCCCGGTTGTGTCGCGCACAGTTTGCCGCAGGCAAAGCGGGTCGCCGAGTTGTTCGCGGACGCGAGACTGTCGGTCATCGGATTGCACACGGTGTTCGAACATCACGAGGCGATGGGCATCGAAACCCTGCGCGCGTTTCTTCACGAAAACCGCATCCAGTTCCCTGTGGGCATCGATATGCCGGGAACGAACGGCGATCACATTCCGCAAACCATGCGGTCTTACGCAATGCAAGGCACGCCGACCGCCGTACTGATCGATGCGCGAGGCCGGTTGCGCCAGCAGGTATTCGGTGCTCACGACGATCTGCTGCTTGGGGCTGAGATCGGAACCTTGCTCATCGAAGCGCAACAGGACTCCGCAGCATAGCCAGTGAGCAGATGGGGGCAGCGAAAAGAAATCGACTCCGGTACCTTGGGGTTACGGTACCTTGGGGTTAATCCGAAAATGCACCTCGGGCTTGGTCATTGGGCGTACTATCCGCGCTCGACCACACCGGAAAAATCTGCCCCGCATGTCCAAAGCCGAAAATTTCATCCCGAAGCGCGCTGTCGTCGCTGCCGTACAGCTGACCGGGGTCAGCGACCTGGAGTTCGCAGCCTCGTTGAACGAACTGCGTGAACTGGCCAAGACGCTGGGCTTCGAGGTGGTAGCTACCTTCACGCAAAAGCGCGCCAGTTTCGACTCGATGGCTTACCTGGGTACCGGCAAGCGCGAGGAGTTGCGCCGTTTTGTGCAGGGCGAGGCTGCGCCGGACGCCGCTGCCGGGGCGCCGCGGGAAGCGCCTGATGTGGACGAGGGCGCAGACCCGTTGCCGGAAACGCGGCCCGAAAAGCGGGCCGCGCGCCATGGCGCCGTCGCGGCGCGCGAGGCGGCCAAGGCATTGGCCGGGTCCGATACCCGCCAGGCTGCTTACGTCCTGGTTGACCACGACATTTCGCCCTCGCAGGCACGCAACCTGGAAAACGAGATCGGCTGTGACGTGCTGGACCGCACCATGGTCATACTCGAAATCTTCCACCGCCACGCGCGTTCCAATGCGGCACGGGCGCAGGTGGAAATCGCCCGCCTGCGTTACCTGGCGCCACGCCTGCGCGAGGCGGCCAAGCTGGCCGGTCCGCAGGGGCGGCAGCGCAGCGGTGTCGGTGGCCGCGGTGCCGGTGAAGGCGCGGGGGAGGCGGACCGCGCCAAAATCCGTGATCGCATCGCGGAGCTGAAGCAGGAGATCACGGCCCTTGACCTCGAACGCCAGGTGCAGCGCGCACGGCGCCAGGAAAGCCAGGGCCTGGCGCGCGTGGCGCTGATCGGCTACACCAACGCCGGCAAGTCCACCCTGATGCGTGCGCTGACCGGGAGCGAGGTGCTGGTCGCCAACAAACTCTTCGCGACGCTCGACACCACCGTGCGCGCGCTGGTGCCCGAGGGCGTTCCGCGCGTGCTGGTGAGTGACACGGTGGGTTTCATCAAGAACCTGCCGCATGACCTGGTCGCCTCGTTCAAGTCGACGCTGGAAGAAGCCGCCGAAGCGTCGCTGCTGCTCCACGTAATCGACGCCAGTGACCCCGGGTTCGAACGCCAGATCAATGTGACCGAGAAGGTGATCGAGGAAATCGATGCGGGCAAGGTGCCGCGCCTGCGCGTGTTCAACAAGATCGATCAGGTCGGCGATGCCGGAGCGCAGGCCGCACGCACCAAGGCCTTGCGCGCGCAATACCCCAAGTGCATCGTGTTGAGCGCCGTCGACAGGGATGACGTGGCGAAGTTGCACAAGACGATCCGTGCGTTTTTCAGCCGGCGCCTGGTCAAGGCCGAGTTGTTCCTGCCCTGGTCGGCGCAGCAACTGCGCGGTGCATTGTTTGCGCAATGCCAGGTGCTGGAGGAGCGGGCTGACGCGGAGGGGGCGCACTTCCAAGTGCGTGGCGAGCGCAAGGACATCAATAGCCTGCGCGAGCGCATCGGCCAGGCGATGGGGGGGCGTTAAATCACCCAAGAGGCCGTGGCCATGCAGGCGCAATAGAAAGCCACCGTTACGGTGGCTTTTTTTAATGCGATTGTGTGAAACGGATTCAGGCAGTGACGGTGATCGGAGTTGAATGGTTGAAAAAGAAATCGACACCGGTACCTTGTACGTTCGCGCTGGAATGTGGGCGGCATCGGTTGCAAGTGACGTTACACTACCGCCATGACAACACCCCTCGACCACCCAGACCTTGCGTCTGACGAAGCCCTCATCATCAACGAACCGCGCCTGTGGGTGCAAAGGGGGTGGACCGCACGCGTCATAAAAAACAACGATGACGACGGCTGGGCCGTGGAAATGATTCTGGATGGTCACCCTGAACCCGCGCTGGTTGGCCCGTGGACCATGGGGCGCGATAAAAAGAATCCGAAGCCGCTCGATGGCAACGCATTCAATACGCTGGTCAAAACTGCCTCAGAGGTGGTGCTCCGCCACGAGCAGCACCTGCAGGCCTTGCTGCACAAAACCATCACTGTCATCGTGAACGATCAGCCTATCCTTGTGGCACTGGACGTAGTGCCTGACGAAGACGAGCCGCATGCCCTGCTGAGCGCGCATGACCCGGATGGCGCACAACTGGCGCAGGTGATGGTGCGGCCAGACTTCAAATTAAACGCGGTCAGCGCAGAGGCGTGGATAGCCGGTGGGTACAGCAAGCCAAAGTGAAGGGATGCTCCAGTTTGCCGACGGGGTAGCGGGGACCCAAAGTAACGGAGTCGAATTATTTAAAAGAAATCGACTCCGGCACCTTAGGTTCGTTGAATGGGTGAAAAAGAAATCGGCTCCGGTAACTTTGGGTTTCCTAGGAAAACGTGGTCTGCCCTCTATTGTTTGCTAATAAAACCGCTGCGCCGCTGATTGTTCATCACAACTAATGTATTGAAATAAAGAAAATCAACTAAACGTCGGGGTAAAGATGGCTGAGAATTGGAGCGATGAGGAGCTTGCGGCGGCTGTGGTGGCTTATAAGGAAATGGCATACCTAGAAGCCGAACAAAAGCCATATTCCAAGCGTGAAGTATATCGACAGCTTGTGAAACGCTTTGGGCGGACAGAAAAATCTTTTGAATATCGAATGCAGAATATATCCGCGGTGCTTAACGAACTTGGCAGGGACTGGATACCAGGGCTTAGGCCAGCGGAGAATGTTGGGGCCAATGTTAAATCCCGGGCGGTTTCAATGACCAAGTGCAAAAAGCGCAGCATGATGCTGCTTAAAATCGAAAGCATCCGGGGTGAACAACTCCGCGGGGCACCGGAAGCCCATCGACTTGCGCGGTCTGGTGTTCAATTCCCA
>Ga0163151_10005814_pt1 | contig 15461 bp, 13 predicted proteins | sample OliLakLV19MP5IB2_FD_145596 | JGI IMG/M metagenome (GOLD analysis project Ga0163151, IMG submission 145596) | Freshwater microbial mat bacterial communities from Lake Vanda, McMurdo Dry Valleys, Antarctica - Oligotrophic Lake LV.19.MP5.IB-2 | ecosystem: Environmental > Aquatic > Freshwater >...
GTTCTCGGCCATCAGCACCGTCTTTGAACCCGCCCGAATCGTAAACGATACCTCCTTCAGCACCGGATTCATTGCCCCCTCTGCACCGTAGCCAAAGCATAGGTTCCTGGCACTGACCTCTAGACCTCGTGAGATATCCGGCGACCTTCCAACCAGCGGAAACTGCACCCAAGCAGTAATCTGGTCGAGGCTCCAGAACTCAAGTACGTGACCACCTTCTGCACTCTGCTGACCAAACAGACTTGAGAAGTCCGCGAGACCAACTGAGAACAATCCGATCCCAGCCAACGTTACCACCAACTCCGACGCTGGCATGTCGCCATGCACAGCACGCAGGATCAGCCCCACCACAACAGTGATGATTCCGGCCTGAGCTAAGATTAGCGCCGCGAGACGCCAACGCAGATGCTCACGCTCATGGGCAACCTTTTCACGGCTAAGATCGACAAGTACCGTGTTGAACGATTCGATCATTCGGGAAACAGCATTGATGCCCTGCAGAAAGAATAGACTACGCGAGTCAGTCAGGTACCAACGCAGATGCCAGAACAGACGGAACTTATCGGTCTGTCTAGTATCCAGGTCGAACGTTGCCCGCGAATACCGGGTCTCCAGAAAGAAACTCGGCAAGATCGCCACAACAACAGCACCCAACAGCATCAGATCCGAATGCGCCAGCAGCAAAGCCGCCAAGAAGACCTGGGACACCGCTCGAAAGAGCGGTACCTGACTCCTCATGAAGCTCAAGATCTTCCAAACCGACTTTTCGCGCAGCCGCAGGAAAAGCGCATGCTTATCCTCGCTACTATAGAGTCCCTGATCCAGGCCTGCGATCTTGGTGGCGATCCGCAGATCAACAAAGCGGAACAGCCAAGCTTCGAACTCCTTATCGATCCAGGTATTCAGGATCGGCAACATCGCAGCCAACAGCATAACAGCCGCAATCAACGCCGCCGCCAATCCGACCCGATCGACAAACCGTCCATCAGTCTCACCACTAACCGCACCGATCACTCCACCCAGGAGATAATTGTGGACAAAGGGCAGTACGGCGATGGCGATCAGAACGACCAAACGGATCAGCGCCAACGTACGCTGGCCAACGAAGAGCTCCCTCGACAGCGCGCAGTTTGCGTCTGCCACGGTTCTGAGATTTCGCATCTCGCGTCCAAACCAGGAAGCGACTCCACCCACTGCATTACAACAAAACTTAAACATAATTCACCTCATCTCATTTTTTCCCGCACTAGATCCCGTTTGGTACACGACACATATCGTGCATTGAATCTCCAAACCGGCTCCGAGCTGGTAATCTAAAAACCTTTGTACCTGGTCAGCACTTAAAAAATGTAAGCGTTCACGGGGGGTGCAAAAAACGTCGCAAATTAACAAATTGGGTGCCTTTTTATTCGCCGAAGGCGCCCCCGGAGGGACAACAAGTAACTGGTCAAAAACTGACTGCCCCGACCAGGGGCTGACAAGAAAGATCTGCAAGTTAAAAAAGGCGTAACATCCAGGATAATCACCAAATTAGGTTAATTCGTTAAAACATGCTGACCAGTTACAAACCTTTTCACCTCTCCGCCCCCTACCGACCGCAACGTCAAACATTCCGGTCGGTAGCGAACAGAAACCCATCTACTCACTCAATTTTTTGACAAAGAGCCGCTGTTCGGGCACAAAGGCCCGATTTTCTTCAGCCCCAAGACGCAGCGATGACGCTACGCACATGGTGCGTTAAAAATTCTGCAAATATTTCTGAACTGCTCGAGGCGACCGAGAACTCGCCGCCCCCAAACAGGCAAGGTGACTAGCTAGATAAACTGACCTACGAGCACTCTATTACCGACCATTAATTTCAAGCTTCATTCCGATCTCCAAATTGCACACACAGTTACTGATGCACATAAGCAAATAGCTACAGAGCTAAATGCTACAGAGCTAAATGCTACAGAGCTAAATGCTACAGCACTCAATCGCCAAAAAAATAATCTGGGGTAATTAGAGGGGGATTTGGTCCATCCTCACTTGCCTCAGACTACGCTGAGGTCAAGCGATAAGACCCAGCGAACTCAGATGCGCGAGCTTGGGAGATACCCGAGCGACAGACTAGTTGCACTAGTTGCCCCATCGATACTCTTCGCCAACTCAAAACCGTTTAGAACGGATCCAGCAAACACACGCGCATTCCCACAACCGATCTGCCCACGATCGATTTGGTTGTTGACGCGATTAATTGTTGCTAAAATGTCCATTTCTATTGGGATTTAACGCAGTTTAATTGCTGCTCAAAATTATAAATAACCTTGAACAGATCGGGAGTGTAACAGGATCTGCGATACTAGTCGAAGGCTTTTTGCAGAATTCAGACTAATAATTAGAATGTGGGGGCTTTTTTTAGATCACTACTAACTTGTCGGCAATCTCGGCCGACCCCAAGATCCTAAACTCCCCACACTCCAGACCGTCAAGTCGCAATCTCGCAACCTGCTCCCGATGTAGTCCAACTACCCAGTTGCCGATCGCGGCAAACATGCGCCGGATCTGATGGTAACGACCCTCATGCAGAGTGATTAATCCTGAGTTACCATCCATTGCTTGAAACTCGGCTGGAAGCAGTGGAGTCTCCTCTTCAGCTAGGATCATTGTTCCGGATGCAAAAATTTCGCTCTCGTTTCCTGCTAGGGGGTCACGCAGGCTAACACGATAGATCTTTGACACATGGTGCTTCGGTGACGTTAGACGGTGTAGCAGCTGTCCATCATCGGTTAGCAGCAGAAGCCCAGAGGTCTCTCGGTCCAAGCGCCCAACCATCGCCAATGGTGGTTTGCGCTGAGAAAATCGTGGTGGCAAGAGATCCATAACAAGCTCGCCATGATCCTTATGGCTGCATGTATAACCAATGGGCTTGTGCAACATAATTACCATCCCCGGGCCGGGATCTAACTCCTCACCATCAAAGGTTACCGTGTTGGGATCAACCTCAATATTTGCTAATCGAACCTGCTTGCCACTAACAAGCACTACACCATCTCGGGCATACCTGTCGGCCTCACGGCGCGAACAGTAGCCAAGATTGGATAACAGCTTATCTAATCGCATGACTATCTAACCGCCTTGTAACTGGTCAGCATAATTTTAACGAAGAAACCTAATGTGCTGTATATCCTGAATGTTTTGCTTTGATTCACTTTCAGTCCTTTCTTGTCAGCCCCTGATCGGGGCCGCCTTTTTTTGACCAGTTACTTGTGATGGAATCTAACACTCGCTGGCTCGCGTCAGCAATGTTAGGGCCTATTGCGCTTCGCGCGGCGGCTCCTCCCACCGATTTGCTTCCGCAAACCGGCCCCTGAGGGGCATGGGCAGTGTTCCGTTAACTTTTAAGTGCTGACTAGTTACTTCGCCCTAAAAACCTTAAATCCATCCCGATGAGCCAGAATGGAGATCACAGAGAACTTTGATTTCAGTACGCCATCGAACCCAAACCCCTCATTGGCGACCATGAACAGTACTCCGCCTGGACGTAAGCGTCCCGCAGCAACGGTGATAAACCTGTGTCCCAAACTAATTGCGTGTTGGCGATGCTGATGGAGTGGAGCTTTCATTAGTATCCAATCCAATTCGGTAGGTAGTGATGCGACATCCCCTTGATCACACACGTCGCACCAATGCCTTGCAAGCCTAGTATGTGCACTAAACGGGGCCAGGTTAATCAACGCGGCATCTAGGGCACGTCTATCTGCGTCAACTAGTTCGACAGACGAGATCTGATTCGCAACGTTTGCCAAGACTGAGTGCGTTAGATACCCGTAACCGGCACCCAGATCGGCACCAGCGCCAACGACCATTTCAGTCGCGAGTGTATCACTAAAGATCTTGGAACCCTTATCAATATGTTGACTGTTAGTACCCCCAGCGGGAGCAACGAATGTAGTTCCAGAGACCTTCCCAGGAATTAAAAATGCGCGCCATTCCTCCAGCAGCGCCGTATCAAATTCTGAGCCCTTATGGGTCCAAAATGCCCGGCAGTGCGCCTTACTTAAACTCTCGACTGCGCCGAATAGCTGTTTGAAGTTCTTTTGGAATCGTTCGGCTCCGACTTCGTTATGCATGGCCGCGATTACTAACCCACCCTCGCGGACTGCAGTTAGGGCCAACGCAAAGTTCGCCCGATTCTCGTCGCGGTGTTGCCCCGGAAGGATCCAAACTTGGTCATAATTAGATCCAACCTCAGTTATCAACCGGTATCCCCTCTCCTGCAGCGCCTTTGCCGGAGGTCGCCACGGTTGTACACAATCAATTTGGGCCTTTGATACTCCAAGCTCTGCCAGCGCAGATTCAGCAAATGGTGCCGCGGCCAGAAACAGAATCCGCGCATTCGTTTCTGGCGCAAACTGTGCCAAAGCACGCCAGAAGGTTGAGTGGGTTGCCTGGATTGGGTCGATCATGCGCCAATAGTACCAGAGATTATGGGAAACTATAAACAACCTACAGTTTACTTAGGGATCGACCAGGGGACATCTAGTACTAAGGCCTTACTGTGCAGCATTTCAAGCACCGGAACGTTTACTGTGCACTGGGAGTATGCGGAGCGGATTGGCGTTAGGGTGCTATCGAGTCAACGTGTTGAACAGGACCCCAACAGGATAGCTGAATCGGTGCTCGAATGCGGGGATCGTGCTGTTGAGTATGCAAAACAGGAGAATCTTAAGATCGCCGCAATGGGACTATCTATCCAACGCTCCGGCGTTCTTGCGTGGCGACGTGGATCTCTGAAGGTACTAGCACCACTAATCTCACACCGCGATCGCAGATTCGCGACTGTGGTGCGATCACTAGTGGCAGAGCACCGAAAGATTACAGCTCTAACTGGCCTACCGGTATTACCAAACTTTTCCGCGCCGAAGATTGCAAGTTTACAACGCAGGTTCCCGGGCCCGGGCTCATTGGTAGGCACACTTGATTCGTTCCTGCTGGCCCGTTTAGTTGGCACGACTTCATTCGCCACTGAACACTCGATGGCAGCGCGTTCGATGCTCTACGACTTGGCGCACGATCGCTGGAGCCCCGAGCTCTGCAAGATCTTTAACGTTTTTAACTCACGCCTCGCTAAGGTCGTTCCCTCACTGAACAATCACGGTTCCTGGCATGGAATAGCTGTTACTGCAATGCTTGGCGACCAACAGGCTGCACTTTACGCTGCGCGATGTTGTGGAACAAAAGCGTTACTAAACTTAGGAACGATCGCCTCGATGATGTGCGAGGTGAGCGATCACAATCTGCGCCTACCGGGGTTTACGACTAGCGTCCTCGCAAGCTCCCAGCCCAAGAAAAAATTGGAGCGCAGGTTTCTAATCGAAGCGGTTCTCGCGGAGTGCGCGCCATTTGTGAACTACTTATCAAGGATAACTGGAGTACAAATGCAAGATCTTGATAGAAGCACCATAGATATCAAGGCCTCCTCGCCTCTCGTATACTGGGAACAGTGTGGCGGGGAGTGGCGGCCCTACTGCGAGGAGCCCAAGGATCAGCGAGCTCCTCTCGCGCTCCCCTGGATAATCACCTCAGGATTTGAACACCTCGCTGCCAGAATCGCTTGCAAGATTCTTGAGCTACAGGATGCTGGCTTACTAAAGCTTGGTAGTACGCTACTCGTTAGTGGCGGAGTTGCAAAATCAGGTCGATTACTGCAACTCCTGGCTAACCTCACAGGGCTCAAGATTTATCGCACAACACAAACAAACTTGAGCGCTCTTGGGGCAGCGTTAGCTGCTGCTGGGGTTGCGACAGATGGATTATTAGGTGCTGAATCTGAGCAGAGATTTCTGCCTGACCGTGATGTGAATAGTACGAAACTCTCTCGGGAGCGCTTGCGACGCTGGAAGTTGCTGCGTGAAATGGTGAGCCGTTCCTGCTAAAGCGGTTTGCAAAAGTCGCAAGCGAAATAATAGCTTTTGCAAATTGCTATATGTTGAGCTAGGGAATCCGTTGTTTATCTGCGAAAATGTTCTCTCGCGCAGAAAGATATCCTAAACAGGTCTGGGCTGAGTGTTCATTCCCTAAAGTGTAGCTATCGACTAACTTGAGTAGTCGAGCTGATGTTAACTTGTCAACATTTGCAAAGTTAATGGCGTCACGCGTAATTTGCAGACACTGCTCATGGCTAAAGTTTAGATATTTGGCTGCTAGCGCATACTCCTTAGCGATGTTGGTGTTCATAAGTAACGGATTGTCAGACCCAAGACAGACTGGGATTCCAGCGGTAGTCATCAGCGGTACTGGATGGGTTGAGAGATCTTGAAAATAAGATCTAAGAGGGAGATCAAGGGTTACAGTATAAGTGCCATCAGCGGAAGTAGCCTTGTTGTCTGGGTGCATCGCGGCGATCTCGGCGGGAACGCCGATTCGTTTATTTGCAGAGAGACAAACCTCAACACAAAGGCCGGCGTCGGCAAACTGCTTTATCAGCGCACTACTACGATGCATTAGGGTGCCATGACCAACTCTAAGTTTGCGGGTACCTTGTTGCGGATTTTTAAGGGCATCGTCTGGAATAGCTGCGAAGAAATCTAGGGCATTCTCTACTCTTTGCTCCGCAATATGCGGCACAAGTCCGAGTCCTAGATCGTGCCAAGCATCGTTCAAGGCGCGTTTAAATTCAACTAGTGGCGTAACAGCCTCGTTGCCAACAAGTCCAAATGCTGCAATGTATGGATTATTAATTCTCTTTATTGCAGCAACGGCATCGTTCGCCACCTGAGCGCCGCTATCACGTAGCGAAGTAACAACAATTCTGGCCTCTATTCCGGTGTTATGCTTGGCTGCAGCGATTCCGGCACTTACTGCCTCAATCTGGGATGAAAAATCTATGCCGTGGCGAAAACTTGAGGAGAGTTCGGCATAGATGCATCCTTCACCTGCAATACGCTCCAGATAGACCTACGTAACCTCTGCTAACTCTTCTGGGGTGGCAGTGATATGCCGCATCGCCTCATAAGTGAGATGAAAATCCTGTAGGGTCGGATAGTAACGCTTGTCACGCTGCAACAGAAACTCTGCGGTTAGGCTAGTTCGCGTATCCTTCACGCGGCGCAGAAATATCTCGACAGAGAGTGCTAATGAGATGTGAACATGCATCTCGGCTTTCGGTAGAGTGTAAGGAACCCAGATTCGTGACATAGTTAATGGCAGTTTCTAATGGCTAACCGATGGAGAACTACCAAGGAAATAGACCTCTAAAATGGGCTTACGCGAACCGTCTTAGCCTAGCAAATTCAAGAGGATAAAGATAATCTGCAGATCGAATTAGCTCGTGTAGGAAAAGGATCTCTCGTTATTTCTCTCGTTATTTCCTCAGAGATGTTGCTTCATGATAAAAATAGCAAGTTCCCTCAGACAAGAGGGCAGGACACAAAACTCGCTCGGCTACGCTTCCGACGTTGGCAGTTACTACGTGTAAGCATAAAACGTTCGTGTTAATATCCGAACCCATGAACCTCGATACCTTCCAGAACGTGATCACGCGCGCCGCTGCAAACCTGCTTGCGATCACTCCAAGTGCGGTTCTGCTTCTGCACCACAACGACGCTGATGGTCTAACTAGTGGGGCAATCTTGAGTAAGGCGTTCGAACGCTCCCAAATTCCGATGCGTCGTGTATGCCTGGAGAAGCCCTACCCCGAGGTAGTTCAACACCTCCTTGGTGATCCAGATATTGATCCCAAGACTATCGTTGTGATCGCTGATTTTGGATCGGGAATGCTTGCTACGATAGCGGCGGCTAATCGATCAGCCTTGCCGATCTTCGTTCTAGATCACCACACACTCAGCAATGATCCCCCACCAAGCATCACTATCGTTAACCCACGCCAACACAGTGTAAACGGTGATTCTGAGTGCAGCGCGGCGATGGTATGTGCATTTTTCGCCGCTGGCCTGGGCGAGTATAATAGCGATCTCTTCAAGCTCGCTGTTGTGGGCGCCTGCGGTGACCATCAGATCAGTGCGCTTAAGATAGCTAGCGGACTAAATGCGTTGGGACTTGAATATGCAGTCGCTGAGGGCGGAGTTCGCACACTAGACGATAGCTTATCCGTAGTGTGGAAGGACGATGGTCACACCACTCGCGAAATTAGCTCACTTGTCGGTGAAGTTGACGCGCTTGGCGCCTACGGTTATCTACGCGGCGGAACAGATGTTGCGATTAAGGGCTTACTCGAGGGATTTGACCAACGCTACATCGCCTCAGCCAGCTCTTTTCGTAACGAGTTTGATCTCGCGCGCGATAATTTTCTCAGATCGGCTGTAATCCATAGTGAGTCCGGATTTTCCTGGTTTGCACTCGATCAACAATTTACGCCGTTTGGCGTAAAGTCGGTCGGTCTGTTGTGTGAACAGTTGATAGCACGAGGCTCTATTCCCAGGGATCACTACGTCATTGGATTTCAAGCACTCAATGCCACCGTTCCTGGATTAGCAGTGACGTTAAATCCTGGCGTTAAGATATCAATGCGGGCTGGGCCCGAATTGGCAGAGGCTATCGCAATGGGCCAGTCAAAATCAGTCGCCACGTTACTTACCGAAGCGACCAGTCGCTGCTCGGGTTTCATAGATGCCTGTCATCAAGCGGCTGGGGCGGCGACAATACCGGTTGCTGCTGCGCAGCTTGCTAATAATGCGGGGCTGGAGAGTATTGAGAATGTGCAGGTTTTTATTCGAGAGCTTGCGATGTTGTAATGGTTTGCAGAATTCGCGGGCGATATATTAGCTTTTGCAAACCGTTCACGGGCATAGTTGGTCTTCCCTCTGCGTACCTCAGCGTCCTCTGTGGTAAAAACTAAACTTTACGAAATTGCTTAGGGTGCATTTTAACCACAGAGGACGCTGAGGTACGCAGAGGGTCTGAACGGTTACGCAAACCGCTATAGATTTGCTGGAAGCGAATTCAATCACCAACCTATAGCGATTAATACCAAAAGGCCTGCCAATTTTATTGGCACCGACTTTTGAGAACCGCTATAGCGGGCAGGAATTGGATGCCAACACTGTTAAGATTCAGTTTGTCCGGTTTATGATCCTAGAAAGCGCAGTAGAATCGTAGCGAGGTGACCGAGATGCGTGATATTCTTAATGTTCTTCGACGAAATTGGCACGGAACCCTAGCACCGCTAGGGTGAGTACCAATTTCTAGAAAACATTAAGAAGATCATGTAGATCGGTCACCGTAGCAGATTCTACTGCGCTTTCTAGGATGATAGGTCGAATCTCAATATGCTATAAACCTACCTACTGAAACCTACTGAAACCTACTGAAACTCAACCAAATAAAACCAAGGCGAGCGACTACATTATCTCTAATCTCGAAAAATCCTCAAGGTTGGGTAGTCATCGGAATTCTCTCGCCACTCTGATTGAAAATTCCAACCTAAATAGGTATCAGGATAATTCTCGCTAGTCATCTGAAAAGTAGTTCGCGCTTCACCACATGTTGAGAGCAATCCACCTGCAATATCAGAATTAAAGTAAGAAGCACTAACCTGGGTATAGGCCGTGCAAGTGCCGATTAAACCACCTGCCGAATTGCCTACAATTGATAGTCCATCTCCAATAACTTGACCAATCGAGTAAGTGTTACTCACCTCACCCTGTCCGCTCTTTGCACCCTCTAACGCACCAATAAGCCCGCCAACGTGAGATGGAATAATCTGCGGAAATGGACTTTCAAGGCTCTCTACAGTTGTTGTGGAGTATGAGTCATTAACACTCGAGTATCCCACATAACCTACTAGTCCTCCCACAAACGCAACGCCATTTACCGCGCCTTGTGAAAATGAATTACTGATCTCGCCTCTAATCGAGAATCCTACTAGCCCTCCGACGGAGCGGGTTCCACTAACAGTGCTGTTTGACATTGAGTCCTCCACTCGTGGCGCGAGCTCTGGTGATAACCCATAAAGCTGGCCAACAAGCCCCCCCAAAGAGACGGAGTTAAGGGCGTTGCTCGGATCTGTAAAGACTGAATTGTTAAGTGAGTTAGTGCTTGTTAGCACAGCTGAATATCCCATTAGTCCAACAGCCCCGCCAGAGGTCAGGGTTCCCTGAATTGCACTTTCGGAAACTGTAGAATAATAGACTAGCGCTGATCTAACCAATTCTCCGACGAGTCCACCAGCAGAAATTAGAGCTGTTACACTGAGTTCAGAAGCGCTGGATGTGGAAAGCTCCCCCCAACGTAAGCCTCCAGCAACACCTCCAACATTGAAGCTACCTGCAATAGTGGAGTTCGAAATAACGATTCCTGTTAGCAGAGTAGGCTCCTCTGGTTGCGGATCCAGTTTCTCAACCAATCCTACTATTCCCCCGATGTACTTCTTGCCACCTGCTCCAGATACAGTTGAGTCAGTAACAGTTATATTCTCCAGGTTAGACGATTCAGCAAACCCAGCCAATATTCCTGTGTTGTCTCCGCCTGCGGTGATTACGGCGTTAGAGATTCCAAGATTCCTTATTGTGGCACCATTCAAAACGCGGAAGATGCCTGTGTTATTGACACTGGCGCCGCTAATACTAATGCCAAATATAGACTTTCCATTGCCTTCAATCTCTCCAGTAAAAGGGTTTGAAAGGGACCCAATAGGTTTAAACGAGAATCCGCCAGCCTGGATATCGTCACAGATGAAAAATTTGGCATTCAGTTGAAACTGTATATCCTGGAGGTTCTGAATAGTTCTAATAGCTGTATATCCGGATGGTGGGGTGCAGGGTGCTCCTTGAGCAAGGACTACCGTTGACGTAGTCAGAATGAATCCGAATCCTGCGACAATCATCGTCACAATTGGTCTCGCTATCAGTCTTGATAGTTGAGCAGCGCTGTCGGCAAATCTCTGGAGACTCAGAGGCAATGAGAATGAGAGATCTAAAGAAAACAACATTCTCCAAAATCGACCAAAAAATACTCAGCCATAAAAATAGATCCTTTAAACTACCGTACAAAGTTAACCCTGTTGCGTAGTGCAGGATAACAAAGAGCTCTCTGCTAAGGTAGAGATCTGGCGAACTACCAGAATAATTTTTGAGATAACTGCCAGCGATTATTCTGCCGGTGCTTTTAGCCACCTGGCTATATTCTTTTGAGGCAAAAGGTAGGTCTCTGCTAAACTCTACAGAGAAAAACACTCCTTGAGCTTCTGTATTTGCTTGGAGTGCTTGCCTTTATCCATCCGCTGGATGTTATGGAGCTTCCATTGCACTCCTGGAAGTTTGTCGATTCCAGGAATGGGCAATAGATCCCATTTCGGCGATCCCTCTTTGACCGAGAATAGGAAGCGACGTTCATTTTCTGTCAATCCGCTCCTCACTTTCTCCAGTAAATCGCTGCGTGCTTGCACAAGCTCTTCATAAGTAACTGAGATACGACTCATGCCCTGAAACTCATTCTCAAAGGTAGTTCGCACATCGAGTAGCGTAGGATTCAATAGCTCGTGCATTGGCCTACTATGACAAGCGAGATAAATGAGGAACGCTTGCCGGGTATCTGTACTGATCCCTTCATTTTCAAGCAGTAATTTAACATCGAAAAGATCCCGTGGATGTTGGCGATCAAGTGCAGCACAGATTTTTCCTCCGAACAGATCTGCCAATGACAGCATTTTAATCTCTATTTCTGCGTTGAATTGCTCTTGAGCAGCCGTGCAAAGGACGCCAGTGACACATGGAAATACGGTGCCACGAAGTACATGGTTCACTTCGACCGTAACCAAGGCTTGAGGTGTATCAATCACAAGAGTTGTAACCGTTCCTTTTTCCGGTCCGGGGATTTTTTTAATTTGCTGCTTAGGGATAAACGTACTTAGTCGTTCAGCAATTGTCTGTAAGCCTGCGGTTATTCCTTTGAGAGAATCCTCTCGGTTTCTAATTGGAATATAAGTGAGATCGATATCAACGGAGAGTCTTGGCATGTCGCGAACAAAAAGGTTAATTGCCGTACCGCCTTTGAGTGCAAACTCATCTTGCTCACCGATTAACGGGAGAATTTGAAGTAGAAGTGCGACCTGCCTAAAATAACGTTCCTCGCTCATTGTCGCGTACCATCGAACAAATCAGTAGGAATGGTGAGTAGGTACTTAGGATGTGTCTTTCCACCTTTGATCAGCGTGCGAGCGCCTGTGCCAAAGTTCACATTGTCGAGATTGAGTTTCTTTACCCACGGCATCTTCAATTCTTCAGCGAATAGCATGAACAATCGCTTAACCTTTATTGACGAACAGGTTTCTAAGAGGCTTTGAACTAACTGTGGACGAAGATTGGTAAGTCCTGACATAAAAAGTTTTACCTCTTCGAGACTTTGGGTTTGCGGAACTAAATGGAGCGTTTCGAACAATGCCCGTTCTCGTGAGGAGAGTTTGATCGCAAATGCTCCTATGCTCTCCGAGGCAAGGCCAAGCTCGTTTGAGAGGAGATTAGATTGTGAAAAGAGATTGGTAGTTGTTAAGGAGACTTTTGCTTTCCAATCATAGCTTGTGAACCAACTTGGAAGCCTTGTACCCGGTGCAGCAAAGAGTGTCACTGCTTCGCTACCCAGATTAAGGAAATGTGCAAAACCGTGGTAGTGGAGGGCGCTCTTTCCACCTAGATGAATCGAGAGTTTTAATTGTTCTTGGAGAGCATAGAGACCACCGCGCCAATCCACTTGGTCACCGGGGCGAGCCATTGCGCCTCGACCGATCGAGGTCAACCATCCAGCCTTTCGATATTGGCTAAGAAGGACATGACTATAGCCGCGCTCTTTCAGCCAAACAGAGGTAAACACCGCCCCACTCGGCCATGAAGATAATAGTTGTTGTAATTTGCTACCTGTTTGTATAGCCACACTTAATCTTTAATCCTAAGTTCGGCAGTTGAATCGTCGCGAGAAGATCGAGATGGCTGATTATATTGACGTTCTTCGACAAAATTGGAACGGAACCCTAGCACCGCTAGGGTGAGTACCAATTTCTAGAAAACGGCAATAGAATCAGCCAGATCGCTCTTTGTAGCAGATTCAACTGCCGAATTTAGGTTAATCGTTTTTATGCATTGTTTAATCAATTATAGACCGAATTTATTAAGTTAGACTATAGAAATATGCTGTAGAATACACACAAATAGCTAAAACATTAATGAAAACAATATGTTATCCTAGATTCCGCAGTAGAATCGTAGCGAGAAGGACGAGCTGGTTGATTATATTGACGTTCTTCGACGAAATTGGAACGGAACCCTAGCACCGCTAGGGTGAGTACCAATTTCTAGAAAACGGCAATAGAATCAATCAGATCGTCCTTCGTAGCAGATTCTACTGCGGAATCTAGGATTATGGATTTGCCCAACTACCTACAGTAATTCCTGAGGATCTTATTATTGCAAAACTGTTCGCGGTGCAGGGCAATCCGAATCGTCAGAATGACGTTGATGATGTGCAATCGATCATTAGGAATATCTCGAATTTAAATTGGCCGCTTTTGCACGAACTTATGTTGAGATTCGATCTCGAGGGTATTGCCCAGAGTTTGCAGATTGTTAGGTCGAAAAGTTAGCAGGAGAGTTTGTCCCGGGAGAAACTAGTATCAGCTAGGCTTTGCAAGTACCCGGAGAACTTGCATTTGGTCAAGCATTTTGGCCAATGTAATCAGCTATATAGCCTTGCATGCGACCGTACTACGATGCGAGCGTAGTTTGGCCAAGACCATACTACGGTGTAGGCGTAGTATGGTCGGAGGCGTTTGTGGCGGAGTGTTAGGACGTTCGCTGGCAACTTGCTGGTGGGACACGCAACAGTTGCTCTGGGCGAAAGAATGTTTTTACCACGAAGAACACCCTGATTTCATTGAATAACGGATGCTTAACTTCGTGCGCTTCGTGAACTTCGTGGTGAATAATTATATTCGATAAGCTCAGACCGTATTAGGACTTTTTGACCACTTAGCTCACGGCGGACATGGAGAAATACATTAAAATCAGTCAGTTATAAGCATTCTCTCCGTATTTTTCCCTGAACTCCATGGTCAGTTAACTTTTGGTATTCCTGTCAGATCTCGAACTAAGTTCCCGCCTCCTTTCCTCTAACTATCAGCAATTACTCGGCGGCGTTCGGCACATTAGGCGCATCTTAAGTAATGCAACGGCTACTCAATTACTAATTATCCGTTTCACCCATGAGCAAAGAGAGTCGCAGAAAGGAGAAGGAGAGTTCCGCAGGTCAGGCCGCTTCGGACGATGGTTCTACCGAATCTATTCCAGCGGGCGATGGCGCAATGGGCCTGGAGTTCATTCACGACGTCCGCCTGCGCGTAACGGTCGAGTTTGGACGAACCAACATGACGATCAAGGATATTATGGGACTCTCTACTGGGTCTGTAATAGAGCTGAACAAGATCTCAGGTGAGCCGTTGGATGTGCGACTAAACGCTAAACTTGTGGCACGCGGTGAAGCCGTTATCGTGAACGATTGTTTCGGCATTCGCGTTACTGAGATAGTATCGCCCGAGGACTTTGAGACAGCAGCCGCTGTCGAAGCCTAGTCAGAGCTGTTTTCTCAACGCCCGGCGATAATCAGCATGGGTAAGTGTGCACGGGAGTAGTTAAAAACTTCGCAAACTATACAATATAATCCAAAACCTTCCGCCGGAGGCGGAACCCCCGGAGCGATATCAAGTAACCGTTCACAAAAAATGCCCCGATCAGGGGAGACAAGAAAGGACAATAGGTCTTAAAATTCCAAACAATGAAATACTACACCAAATGTCTCCAAAATTTACCATCTCCGTGAACGGTTACCAACATGGTTCTTTTTGCAAGTATAGTTAGTGCCACAGCAGTGCTTTTAGGGTTGGCGCTCACCCTTCTATTCTGGATTATTATCGCCAGCGCCGTAATGTCGTGGCTAAGTCCCGATCCCTCAAACCCTATTGTACGCTTCTGTCAGGCAGTAAACGCTCCGTTACTGATCCCGTTACGGCGATATATTCCATTGATTGCTGGCAGGATTGATATAACTCCAATCATCGCTCTGGCTGTTATTCAGGGGTTACAGTCATTGCTTGTGCCGGCGCTGGCGCGTTATGGGCAGGTGTTGGGATAGCGGAGAGCTGCGGAGCCTCCAAGTTAATCCATTGTGAATGCTTTACGCCCCCCCCCTGGAACGGGTATTGTCCCCGGGATTATTTTTTTGTGCCTTAATGGGTTTCTATGCCTCTCTACGAATACTCCTGCTCCGTATGTGGTTCATTTGAAGTCTTGCAAAAGGCTGATGCTAAGCCGGTTAATTGTGACCCCGATTGCAAGCAGAAAAGCTGTCCAAAGTCGGCAACTCGACTAGTATCGGCAGCCGCGTTTCACCTAAAGGGCGGGGGGTGGTACAAAACGGATTATGCGCCCGGCGCTGGAGGTGGAGCCAAGAGCACTGAAAAGGCGACTCCTGAGGCC
>Ga0163151_10005816_pt1 | contig 15457 bp, 17 predicted proteins | sample OliLakLV19MP5IB2_FD_145596 | JGI IMG/M metagenome (GOLD analysis project Ga0163151, IMG submission 145596) | Freshwater microbial mat bacterial communities from Lake Vanda, McMurdo Dry Valleys, Antarctica - Oligotrophic Lake LV.19.MP5.IB-2 | ecosystem: Environmental > Aquatic > Freshwater >...
GAACCCAAACCTCAGTTGCCCGAACGAAACCGGTGGTGGCGTCGGAGGAGGTTGAGGAGCAAGCCCAAGTTTGGCGAGCAGCGCGGGATCCACAGACCCTGTAGATCTAACCCTGTGCCCGGCGACCCAGCTGGCTTAGCCCTACTTGACTAGGCCAAGCTGGCGCCGGAGTTCGTGGAGGTCGGCTGCCTTCTGTTTAGAAGCACGCCTATTATCGAAAAACACAACGCAACCGGAAAGCAGTGCGACAGCCATCGCAACGATCCAGAGCATTCTATCCCATGTTCCGGCGTTCCGCCCGCCATGGCGTAGATCTCCCCGTTGAAGAATTCACGCTTCACGTTCGATCTTAGCCCAACCAATTGTATTGAGTCTGCGAGTACGGTTAGGGCAACCCATTCATCATAGACCAAGGAGCATGCGTACAATATCAGAGACCTTGGCCATGGTTGCTTCCGAGACGGCGCCCAGTGATTTTACGAGCCTGTCTGTTGATACCGTCCGCGTCTGCTCGCTAATGACATAGCTTACGACGCTGAGGCCTCCCTCCGGCGGCCGCACCTCGATACGCGTACGCACGGCACGCGGTTTGGACGTTAGGGGAAGAACCGTCACGAGTTTTGCAGCACTCGCGTTGAACGCGTCGACGCTGAGAATGAGAGCAGGTCGCACGCCAGCTTGCTCGTGTCCCTTCGTGGGGTCGAAACCGACGTGCCAAATTTCACCTCGACGCGGCGCGCTCATTCGTCAGCGAGCCCGTCGGTGCTCGTCGCATCCCAGGCATCGCGTTCGGCTTGCTCGTCAGCCCAGGCGCCCCTGTCGGCTCTCAGCGCAGCGAAGTCGCTCGTGAGAGCTTCAAGGAAGGTCACGCGGCGGTACTCTTCTACTGCTCGCGATAGCGCGGCGGTGAGAGATATGTGTTTCGCGCGAGCTATCTCGGTGAGCGCCGCATGCGCCGCTGGGTCTATGCGAACAGTCTCCGACATGTATACATTATGGTATACAGAAACGTATTGGTCAACGATGCTTACAAGGTCCTATCGTTGTCGCAGCGCTCAGCGGCGTGTTTTCTCGGACTCAGGCGGGCTTCCGCAGCGGCGGCGTGACACGGCAGGCCTTCGTCCAGCTACCGGGCTGGCTGACGAATGGATGTACTTCAAAGCGGGGGCTTACAATCAGAACAATACCGGTTCGGAGGTAGACGACTGAGCTTGCGTCGGCGACTCCAAAGGCCGAGCGCGAGAACGCCGAAGAGCCCGAAGACGGCTGGATCCAAAGGACGGCGGCCGCTTGCAGAACAGCCCCCCGAAACGCGGCGCGGCGGCGGGATCTCAACGGCGGCGTTGTACTTGGCCGTGGCGGATAAGATCATCGCAGAATTATCTTCGAGAACCAGGCCAACCCCCGACTCACCCTGGCGCAAGATGCGCTGATTCGCAGGCGTTTCGCTCAAGGCGACTGGCCAGCTTCCAACCTCACTCGGCCCACCGCGCACGACGCCGCCCTTCGGAAGCTCGATGCGCCAGGGTGCTTCCGACTGAAAGTAACCGGGCCCGCATTCTATGATGCGCTCGGCCGTGTGGCGGTTGTCCACCGGCGCTAGGTCTCGGTTGAAGGCAAAGAGCGGGTCCACTGTCATCTCGGCAGCAGAAAGCGTGCTGTAGAGGCGTGTGATTTGTGGGTGAGCATCCACCAACGTTTGCACCAACCGCATGGGCTGAATCATGTCCGCTTCGAGCGCTGCGAGAAACGCAGCCCTATCGATCGTCGTTCCGCAGAATGTGCAGCTCCTTAAGTCGGTCTGGACACCGGCTGGCACGCTGACGTGCGTCTTGACCACATCCCAAAACCCGTCCATTCCGCTATATTGGTTGCGCGCACTGTAGAAAAGTTCGTCCGAGGTGGGGGCCGGCTGCTGCCGAAATGCCTGCCAATTGCCTTCTTCAGAAGCGGTCCAGATGACCTCCCTAAGATTGACCGTAGGTTGGGCATATTCGGTGACGAAGCCCTGTCCGCCGGCATCGTTAGCCGCTGCTGTGACCACGTCGTTGTAGTTCAAAGAGGCATTGAACCAGTTGATGCGGGCTTCGTTCAGCTCCAGAGCGTTGTAGTTCTGGGGGATAGCCTGGGCGTCTCCGAGCACCCACGTCATCACGCCCATGTCGTCGTTCGCGGCGACGGCCGTGAGCTTGATGGGGATCATGGGTTTGGTGCCCTCGTAGGTGAGAACCAAAGGCCGAATGGATCCAGCGTCCGCACCCTTCACAAGCCTGAGGGCCAACAGATACATGCCGTCGGCGAGATAGGGGCCGAGCAGCCCCGGCGCGCCCGTTGGCACATCGTAACCATTCGCTGTGAGCCACATCACTGCTGAATCAGCGGGATTGGGCAGGCTGGCTTCCAGAGAAATGACCGTCCACTCGAAGGCACCGACGATTCCCATGGCTTCAACCGTGACACCACTGCCGCTGTTGGAGTCGCTGCTGGACTTGGGCGAAGAAGCTGTAGTGCCGGATCTCGCACCCAGGACACGGCCACTCTCCGTATCGCACTGCCCTTCGACGCGAGTTGTCAGCGTGTACTGCGGGTTGGTCGCCTGCTGCAGCCGTTGGAACGCAAGGTTGGAGGCCACAGCAATCTGGTTGCCTTTGGGCACCGACGAGATCGGCAGGAGCCAGGAGAACTTCTCAGACGGCCCTTGATATTGGATCTCGATGACTGCCGTGACCGTGCCATCGTTGTTTTTTGCAAAGATGATGCGCTCTGCAGCCTGATTCACAGGCTGGGCTTGAGAGCAGAAGAAGCCTCCGCAAGCACGGGCCTCGCCGGTAAGTGCCACCGCGCCGAGCGCCAAGGATCCTAAAACCATCCATTTTACGACTCGATGTTTCATAGCTTCTTACCTTCCGATGCTGTGCCGAATGCTTGCCACCTTAGCTTACCTCTTTACGTTGCGCGTGCGCGTCCAGAGGCCGAACGCGAGGAGCCCGAGAAGCCCCCATGCGGCATTACTTGAAGTACCGGCGCTGCTGGCAGAGCAGCCGCCCCCGCCCGTCGAAGCCGTGCCCGGAGTGCCTAGAGGTGTCATGCCGGGCGGCGTTCCGTTTGGCACGGCTGTCCCCGTCGGGTTGGCGGAACCCCCTGGCGTCGGCATCTGGAGACTGGCGTTGTAGGCCGTCATCGAAGCCAGAATCTTCGCGGAATTGTCCTCCAGCACCTTGCCTGTTCCCGTTTCGCCTTGGCGCACAATGCGTTGGTTCGCGGGTGCGGCGCTCAGCGCATCCGGCCAGGTATTGATTTGATTGGGCCCACCTCGCACTACGCCACCCATGTTGGGCAGCTCGATGCGCCACGGGGCTTGCGACTGCACGTAGCCGGGAGCGCACTCGATGATGCGTTCGGCCGTGTGGCGGTTGTCCACCGGCGGGAGCTCAGCGTTGAAGGCAAACAGCGGATCCACTGTCATCTCGGCAGCAGAAAGCGTGGTGTAGAGGCGCGTGATCTGCGGGTGGGCATCGATCAGCGCTTGCACCAAGCGCATGGGCTGGATCATGTCCGCTTCGAGCGCCGCGAGAAACGCAGCCTTGTCGATTGTCGTTCCGCAGAACGTGCAGCTCATTAAGAAGTCGGTCGGGACACCGGCTGGCACCACCACGTGCTTCTTAACCACATCCCAAAACCCGTCCATCCCGCTATATTGGTTGCGCGCGTTGAAAAAAAGTTCGTCCGAGGTGGCGGTCGGCTGCTGCCGAAATGCCTGCCAATTGCTTTCGTCAAAACTGCTGCTCCAGATGAGGTCCTTTAGATTGGCCGAAGGCTGCGCGTACTCAGTGACGAAGCCCTGTCCGCCCGCGTCGTTGGCAGCGGCAGTGACCACGTCGTTGTAGTTCAAAGATGCGTTGAACCAGTTGATGCGGGCTTCGTTCAGTACCAGCGCGTTGTAGTTCTGGGGAATCGCCTGAGCCTCCCCGAGCACCCACGTCATCACGCCCATATTTTCGTTCGCGGCAACGGCCGTGAGCTTAATCGGAATCATCGGCTTGGTGCCGTCATAGGTGAGAACTAGAGGCCGAATCGATCCAGCGTCTGCACCCTTCACGAGGCGCAAGGCCAAGAGGTACATGCCGTCGGCGAGGTACGGGCCGATCAGGCCAGGCGCGCCCGCGGGTACGTCGTAGCCGTTCGCCGTTAGCCATTTTACCGCGGAATCAGCGGGGTTGGGCAGGCTTGCCTCCAGCGAAATCACCGTCCATTCAAACGCGCCCACCACGCCCATGGCTTCCACGTTAACGCCGCCCGGGTTTGGGAAGGAAGGAGGCCCGGCCGATGCTCCACCCGTCGCAAACCCCCCGCTCGCGGTGGCAAAGTTTTGGTCGGCATCGCACTCGCCCTCGACCCGCGTGGTCAAGGTATACTGTGGGTTCGTAGCTTGCTGCAGGCGCTGAAACGCTACGTTCGAAGCGACCGCGATCTGATTGCCCTTGGGCACTGAGGAAATCGGCAGCAGCCAGGAGAACTTCTCCGAAGGCCCCTGATACTGGATCTCGATGACGGCGGTGACCGTGCCGTCGTTGTTTTTCGCGAACACAATGCGCTCCGCGGCCTGGTTTACGGGCTGCCCCTGAGAACAGAAAAAGCCGCCACAAGCTTCTGCTTCACGAACCAACGCGACCGCGCTGAGGGCTAAGAATCCTGAAACCAAAAATCGTCCAAATGAATGTTTCATAGCTTGTTGCCTTTCGGATGGGGCTTACCGCCACCAGCGCGACAGGCTGTGCGTCGAACCGGCCTGGATTGGCACAGATTGGCACAGCTTTCGGGCGTGGGGGGCATACTGGCCGAGTTGTGCAAGGTCAGTGCCATTGAAGAAACACGCAGCAGCACGAGGCAGGTGGAGTTGGGTTCCGGCTAATTGAAAGTATGGCTTTCAATTAGCCTATAATAATAATCCGATTAACCTCCTGAAATGATTGCAAGAACGCTTGGGCGCGTCGCGGCGAAGAAGGCCCAGCAGTTCCCCGTCGTGCTGGTCACGGGACCTCGTCAAGCGGGCAAGACCACCTTGTGCCGCAGCCTGTTCCCAGGCCACCGCTACGTCACATTGGAGTCGCCCGACACTCGTCGAGACGTTCGCAACGACCCCCGCGGCTTTCTGCGAGAGGTGGCGGCGGGCGCGATCATCGATGAGGTGCAAAACCTTCCCGAACTCCTCTTCCTACCTCCAGGCCGAGGTTGACGAACGGCCCACAGCCGGGCGGTTCGTACTCACAGGTTCACAGCACTTTGCGATTGCAGCGAATGTGTCTCAGTCACTGGCGGGACGGGTCGGGCTCGCGGAATTGATGCCGCTTTCAGTATCTGAGCTGGCTCAAGCAGGCTCATTGGGCGATGTGTGGACCACTGTTTGGAAGGGCGGCTACCCGGCGCTCTTTGACCGACACTTGTCGCCCGATGATTGGTTTTCGGGCTATGTGGTGGCGTTTCGTCTGCCTCCGTTTTTCCGCAATGTCGGCAAGCGCCTCGTGAAAACGCCAAAGTTGCACTTCGTCGATTCCGGCCTGCTCTGTTGCTTGTTGCGCATTCGTTCACCCGAACAGCTTCGGCTCCACCCCTTGCGTGGCGCGATATTCGAATCCTGGGTGGTTTCAGAGGTGGCCAAGGCCTATCGAAACGCTGGCGAAAGATCAGATCTCACCTTCTTCCGCGATCGTCATGGCCTGGAAGTTGATCTCGTTTGCGACTTTGGTTTGCAGCGAACCGCCCTCGAAGTGAAATCATCAGAGACGGTAGCCTCCGATGGTTACAAAAGTCTGCTCGCCTTTGCGGACCTTTGTGGCCGCGCTGATGACAGCGTAAAAACTGACACCTGCTTGGTCTACACGGGTAACGAAACCCGCAAGCAGGGATCGGTCACCATCGTGCCGTGGCAGAGCGTTGGCGATTTCCCCTGGGCGGGTCTGGCGGACCGTGAGTGATCTCGCTGCGGCCGCGTGCTGCTCCATGTCGCGCACCACGAACTTCGGGAGACGCCATGCTCGGCGAGGTCTCCCAGCACCCCGGGCCAATGGCCTAGGACGGCCCTGTGGAGCACGCCCTCTTCGGGCCTTCGGCGCGCGGTGCTGTCCCGGCGATCGGTAGGGTGAGAGCTGCATGGGTGTGTGCAGGGTGGTGCTTCTTTCGGCCGCGGATCGTGGTGAGAAGCCGAGGCGGCGGGGGGGCAGCTCAGCCCTGGCACACGACACAACCGTCGCTCGAACCATCCGCTTTCGGTGCCGTCGCAAGTTTCTCAAACCCACCCTTTTCTAAAAAGGCCAACATCAAGCGGAACTTCGCAATGCTCACGGCATACGGATTGATGTCCGTTCCGTACACCGCGCCAAGCGCACGCGCCGCGGCTTCGCGAGGGTTCAAATCCGGGAATTTCTGAAGCTGGCGCTGAAAGAGGCGTTCAAACCCACCCAACAAAAAATGCCCACTCCCGCACGTCGGATCGAGCAAGGTGGTGTGCTCCAAGCCAAAGCTCTCCAACGCCGGCTCCAGCGTTCGATCCAAAATGAAGCTCTCCACGAAGTGCGGAGTTTGCAAAAGGGCATAACGGCTCCGCACCTCTTCACTCAAATCTTGATACAAATCCCCAAGAAATCGCGTATCGCTCTGCCCAAATCGGAATGCCGGAGCCTCAGCGCTCCCCGCGCGGAACAAACCTAAAAGCTGCCGCGCCACCTCAGCACTCGGCCCCAGCCGCCACACCAGATTGTGCTCCGGAGCAAAGAGCTCACTCACAGCTTCCAAATGCGCTAGCTCTCGAAACACTGTGAGCAAATAATCCCGCTCGGTTAAGAAGGGGGCGAGCGCCAAAAATTGCTGCTGGCTATCTTCCGCACCAACGCCGGCAATTCTATTCCGCTCCACCAACCCGCGATCTTCCAGCGTGCGCACGAACACACAGGAGAGCACCCAAGCGGCGGCCACCTGCGTCACGATATTGCGGCGCCACACCTCGTAGCTATCGCCAGTGCGTTCCTGGGCCTTCTCTTCCTCAAAGCGCGCCTTGAGCGCCAGCGTTACGGAAGGAGAGCCATCCGCCCGCGCCAGCAAATCAGCCGCCATTAAAAAGTCTATCCCTCAGCTAACGCCCGCGACGGCGCTCTTTGCGACGCTAATACCGAGGCCCGGATACGCCGCGCCTATATTCTCAATCGCTGCCAACACATGCTCGCCGCTCCACTGATTCGACAGCGAGTAGGTCTTATCTTCGAAGTGAATCAGTTCATGATCCTCGACGAAATACCGCGACGGCTTGCGGATCCCACCCAGCTTACCGGTGAGGCTCGCCATTGCAGCGATAAAATCCGGTGAGGAGAGTTTCCCCGGAATGGCGATCCACCTTGAGGCGCCTCTCGGGAAATACTTCGCAAGATCTTCCGGAGAAGCGCCGGTATCGATCGCCGCCCGCACTACTTTGTAGATCAGCGCGCGCTTCCAAAGCCGAACCTGAGTTTGACCTGCAATTGTGAGGTCGTAGCGCGTGAAATCTACCGTCGACTCGCGATCCTGCTTCTCCTCGGCTGCTTTTTGCTTCAGCTGCACCTGATATTCGGCCGTCTCAGGCAGCGGAATGACCTGCTGCACATCAATGAGAATGCGCCCAGCTATCCGATACGGCTTCACGCGAACACAGCGGATGTCCAGATCTCTGCCGTTTAGCCATAAAACGCTCGTTGTCAGTTCCTTTGAGAACTCGGCCGCCGCCAGAACGATCCTGACCTCGCGCGCGAAGTCCCTTTCATTGGGGCTCTCCCAATCAGGTACTTGTCGTACGTCTCCACGGCTTTCGCGAATGTCATGGCGGACACCATCGCCGCGTAGCGGATGGCCTGCAGATCCATCGCTCCCCCGTCTTCCGTTCGCTTGAGTTCGATGACCACCAGGTTCGCCTGATCATCAATGCCCAAAAGATCGATGCGGCGGCGACTTGGGGTAACTTCCCCGGTGACTTCCCCGGTGGACCTAGCACGCGGCGTGATGCGACCCTGGACTGTCTGAGGATGCACGGGCAACCGGACGAGAAACGCCGCCCGGTACTCATCGCTTTCGAACTCGGGAGGTGGCGAACCATTCGCCTTCGCCTTCTTGGAAATGGCCGAGGCTTTCCGCTGCCGCCCTTCACACGAGCTGATCGTGTCCATCACAATTCACCCCTCGACAAAAAGAAAGACCCGCCGAGAGATAGCGTGCCTTGCGGCAGAGGCCCGGCGGGTTTACCGCACGCGACTCTGAGCATTTTTTGCGGGACCGTCAAGTACCGCCAAAGGCTCGCATTGATTGGCCAGGCCATCAGGCATGCCCGCCTTTCGCATCGTGCCAGATCGGGCAATCGAGCCAGTTTTCGGGGAAGCCCATGTTCCGGTGGGGAATGCGCGGATGATCCGTTAGCAGCTTTACCAGCCGCTGTGACCAATGGCTCCCGGGCGCGATCCGGTGAAGGCAGTAGTTTGAGATAGTCAGAAGCGCAAACAGCCGCTCCGCAGTAACCATCACCGGGAAATGCCACTCAGGGTAGCGACGCTGCTTAGGCATCTTGGGCTTCGTGCCCATCGCCCGGTTCCACAGACGACCATGGTGAGCGCAGATATTGCGCAGAGTGTTGAGTGAAAGCAGCCACGACCAAATCACTTCGTCTGGCATCCCAAAGTATGAAGCAACATTGTTTCGCACGTCTCGCGGCGACCCTTTGTATAATTTCAACACTCCACCGAACGACATTACTTCCGTCGCCATCCAAATCGGCAGACAGTCGTGAAAATCGCCGTACTTCTGCTTGAAATGCCCCACAAACTGCTCGTGGCTGCGGCTCATCTCATCATTGGTTCGTTCCAAGAACGTCGTCCGCTCCTCAGGACGGAGCTCCGGCAGGCCTCCTGCGGCGTTAGCGTACGCGAAAGGGTCCGAGAATCGTTGCGCGTGATGGTAGGATATTTGCGTGCGGACCGAGATCTCAATTCTCTCCACGGCATCCATCATGAGCAAGCGCAAGGACCGATCGAAAACGTACTGATCCCAAACAGTCGCGAATGTTGTACCGGGTTTGAAGGAATTGTTTGGTAGCTTGCGGTGAAACCAATACCCGCTCAGTCGGTAGTAGCTTACGCACGCAAGTCGCTCCTTCATCTCAGCGCGATCGCCCAGCATTCCCCGCGAGAGCAAGAGGTCCACCTGCTCATCAAAAGAAAGTGCGCTTTTCGTGTACTTCACGCGCCTCCCCCAGACAAAAAGAAACACCCGCCGTAGGATAGCGTACCTTGCGGCAGAGGCCCGGCGGGTTTGCTGTCTATTAAGATAGACTCGCTCCGCCCTGCACGCAAGCCACTCCCATAAAAGTGCGCAAATCGGTCCATGGTCCGGACCCCTGGCTCTCCATGTCGGCTCACTCCCGCCCCTCCAAGACCCACTCCGAGCTCAGCCGTGTTTGCTGCGAACTTAGCACCCCTGGAACAGCAACGCGGCCGCCAATTGCAAACCCACTCGAGCCGTTGCCCGCAATCAAGAGAAACACCGCCGCCGATGTCTCCGACTTCACGCTTTCGACCAACGTTGTCAGAAACTGCGTGAGCCCATAACGCGACACGAGCCCCAGACCACACAAGAGCAGCGGCTCCTTCGCGGGCAGAAGCTCGCGTGTGAGCTCCCTCGCCGCGTCGCGCGCAAGCCCCACCAGCAAGCTCCAATGCTCGCCAGTAGCGCCCTCCCGATCGGCTGCGTGCACGGCACCGAGCTCGATCTCGTCGCGCTTGGCGAGACGCTGCATCTCTGCCACGAGCAAATGATCAACATCAACAATACGCAAGCCAAACTGCGCCGCAAGCCGACTCGCCACCAACCTTGCATCGTGTGCATTCACCGATAAGAGCCGGATGTCTCTCCGCTCCAGCGTGATACGCACACGACTTTCGAAATCGCTTGCCGCCACTTGTTCACGGCTCAGCGCCGTGAGCGAACGATTATGGGAACGTGCGTTGCTCTTGCCGGTAGTGAGAAAAGTGGCACTCGGCGAGGCATCTTCCCGAACAAAGTGCGCCATTTCCGGCATCCATTGAAACCCCAGCTTTTGCATCAGCGTTTCTAACGCCGCGCCTTCCGGCAAGGGTTCGGCCTCCGAATAACGCCCGCGCACCCGACGCACGAGATCTTCGCGAGATAGCCCCTCGTTGGCGCCCGTGCTCAGAATCGCCGCGCTGAGCTCAAGGGCCCGAGCAGCGGCAAGCCCCCGAGGATACAACTCCAGCCGACTCGACACAGCGGCTCGGGTGCTCGCCTCAGCCGCGAGCGCGATCAGCCTTTCTGAAGGCAGCGACTCCAAACGTGTATTGGCGACGCAGGCACGCAACACCCGCTCCACTTCCGCCGGAGAAGCCAGCACTTCCCGTGCTGCCAATGCATCGGCGGCTTTTGCGAGCTCACAGAGTGAAGCTTCCAAGTTAGCCGTTGAAAATGCCCAGAGTCCGCGCGACCCCTTGTAAGGAAGGGCGCTCACCCACAATCGGGGCTGCTCTTCGTCTTCGGCCTCCGCGCACACGCGTAGGAGCGCCGCCGCTTCCGCGATTTTCTGCGCGCTCACTTCACTCCCGCTATTGGGCAATACTTGGAAGAGAAGCTCAGCGGCTTTTGCAAGCGGCAAGGCCCCCGCATTCTCTTCCACCAACTGGCGGCAGCGTTCGGAAAGCGCTTCCAAGTTTGAGGCCTGGCGCCACTGCTCGCGGCAGCGCCGGAGCGCGATGTAGATATTCGCCGGCGTGATCTTATGCTGTTTTGCTACCTCACTCTGCTGCACGTCCAGCCGCCCGAGGAAGGGCTCACCGAGCCCGAAAAGCTCACGAATGTAGCCGATTTGCTTCCCTTGCCCTCCCAGCAAGCGCTCGCACCAAGCCTCGAGGGTCGCAGGTATGTTGTCCTGTCGGGCCGCCGCGCTGGCGCGCGCAAGCACGCCCCTCACCACTTCAGGTTTCAACTGCGCCTTGGCACACAAGGCGGTTACCTGCACGGCGGAAGAATTCGCAATCGCTGCTAAGGTTGCAAGGCCTGCTTCCAAGAAGACGCTCTGCGCACCGGGTGGCAGATCTGAGGCCTGTGTGGCGAGAGCCGGCCCCGCATAGGTTGGCAAGAAGGATGCACTGATAACTACAGGTATGGCGTTTGCCTGTTGCCACTCGTCGCGAAACTTCAAGATGTCTTTGGCGACGCTTGTTCCCACACCGCGCACTGCGCTCAAACGATTGGCGGGCAAGCCGAGCAAGTCCCTTGCGTGGGTCAAGCCGGCGCGTTCGAGGCCGTTCCGCGCACGGATAGAGAGGGGAAGCAGTGCAATCGGCGTGTCCGCTGGGATCGCTCGAAAATCAATCTCTGGCTCTTCAACTGCATTCAACGAAGGAGCCACCCGAGCACGCTCCACGAAACAGCTACTCCAGGCCCGCTTCATGTCCTCAGCACTTAGGAAGCGCTCTTCTGCTCGGCGCGCCAGGCTTTTAATGAAGAACCCGACCAACGCCTCTCGAGCGGCCTCGAAGCGCTCCGCCGCCAGGATGAGCAGGGAATCTGTAGCCAACGGGGGTCCGGAAAACTTAGGGCGCTCCCCCGTGAGCATTTCATGCAGGGTTACGGCAGCACTCCAGCGATCGGCTGCTGCATCCCAAAGCTTCCGCTCGATAAGAAAGGGGTCCCGGTAGGCTGCCGTGCCGAGCTCCACGTCTGCGTGAGAAGCTGCGACCAAACTAAAATCGAAGAGCACCAAGTGATGGGCTCGCTTCTGGGATGAGGCACCGACGCCCAAGTTGGCAGGTTTGATATCGCGATGAGGGATGGCTGCTTCCTCCAGAGCCATCAGGGCGTCCAGCAGATCCTCCCCGTAGCGCGCGGCGAGATCGATAGAGATGGGGCCCTGCCGCGTGAGCTCGTGATAGAGCGTTGTGTCTCCTGCTAAGGACAATAACAAACACACGCGACCATCTATTTTTACCTCTTCGATGAATTGGACGATGCGCCGATCGCGCAATTTTCCGAGCGCTCGCCCTTCATCGCTGAGCCGAACATCGTGCTCCTCGTTGAGGCTGATTTTGAGTGCAAACGAGCGATTGTCGTGTTGCTCGTCCACAACCTTCAGCACACGCGCCGTGGCGCCTTGACCTAGGATCGCTTCCACTAAAAACCGCCCTCCGATAAGGTCTTCCGGGCGGGCCTTGAGGGGTGGCACGCTGTTATCAGCTATGGGGGCGGCGGGAGCGGTAGCTGCATCGAGAAGCAACTCCACCCACTCTTCCGCTGAGTCCGCACGATTTGCTGCACAATATTCGGTTGCAAACGCAACCAACTCAGCAACTCTCGGCGGGATGGTGTCGTCCGCAAGCGCAGGATTTAAATTACCTTGATCCCGCAGCAGGAGCTCGAGCGCAACTCCGCTCTCCGCTCCGGCCTTTCCAGTGAGCACTAGGTACGCGATCGCGCCGAGGCTGAAACAATCGGTGAGCGACGAAACATTCGAGGGATCTTCTCGGAGCTCGGGAGCTTGATACGCGTCCTGTGCTTCACCCAGCATCAGGGTGCGGTGAAAGGTGGGGGTGACGTGTTCGCTCCTACCGAGGCTAAAGTTGAAGAGGCGGATCTCCAGCGCATTATCCCTGCGCCTCACGAGGACAGACCGCGGCCCCAAGTTTCCATGGAAAACGCCGCGCTTGTGACAATGTCCGAGCGCATAGCCCAACTGCCGCATGAGCTCGACGCGATCGGAAAATGAGAGCTCGGGGTGGCGGCGAATAAAAGCGTCCAGCGGCTCACCATCTGCAAAATCATCGTAGAGAATAGTGGGCCCGAGCGGGCCATCTTCAATATAGTCGATGAGCGAAAGGATGCCCGGGTAATCCCGCACGTCTTGCATGAGCTTGAACTCGCGCTCAGCCGCGCGCTTCAAGCGTTGGCGCTCTTCAACGCTCGTTTTTTCTGGCACCAGAAACACGCGCGCTCTTCGGCGTACTCGTTCGTCCGTGCGGTGTTGCGCCTCCCAATCTTGATAGTTGGGGCCGTCCCACAGGAGCTGAACAAGCTCACACGACCCCACGTAGAGCTCACCCCGCCGCTGACGCACTCCTATGGCTCGCATCGCGTTCGCAGCTTCCCGCATGATAGGCACATTCACGGGCGTACGGATGTTGCTCGGGTCTCCTCCAGGAAAGACGTGTTGGGTGAGTGCGTTTTTCAGGGTGGAGCGCGTCACGACGCCGATGCAATCCTTCAAGCTCTGAACATCGACGCCCTCCGCGCTGAGAAAGACCAACGGCGTTACCCAGGGAGCGCGCCCCGCGGTGAAGTGCCGACTCAAGAGAGAACTCAGAACTTTGGCCTTGTGGTTGGTGAGCCGATAGGGATTCTCCAGCGTGACAGGCCGGCCCCCCTCTTTCGGTGCTACCGTCCAATCCCACTGATCGCCCGTGTACTTGCCGGGGCGGCTCTTGATCTCAATCAGATAAAATCCGCGTGGTCCGAGAACCACCAAGTCGATTTCGTAGATCCGCCCCTCAGCAGGGCGCGCAAGCTCAAACAGACCCCACACCTGATACGGATCAGAATTGGGAAGCTGGGACAGCGCAAAATCGACCCCTGCCTTCTCATGCGCATGGAGAGTTTTCCCCATCACATGGATGCGGCCCTGGCTGAAAACTCCGGGAGTCATGGCGCGGGTTCCGCTCGGCCTAAGCGATCCAGCGTGCGAGCGCTTCGCTGTCTCGGGGATCGGCGTCGTCGCTTTGTATGGCGACCAGGCCAGCAGCTAAACCTTGCACTTCGGCCGCGGCAAGTACGCGAGCTCGGCGGCCCAGGTTAAGGCAGACGGTAGCAACGGCGGCCAATTGACGATGGCCGGGCGGCGTCGCCACGCAGGTAACCTGTTCGCTAAAATCTAACTTTAAATTTTTGGCGAAGGATTGAATGAGCTCTGCAATGCCGGACGGGCCGGCGACGATAACTCGAGTGGCGGGGCTCACTGAAGGGATCATAACGGGCGACGCGAGCGGGAGCCCCCAAACGCTTCCAATGCGTGTGAGCAAGTCGGCAACGTCGGCCACTCCCGCCCGCGCCATGTGGCTATCCCACAGCTCTTGGGCCACGCGCAGAGGGAGGCTAGGCCAATCGGCACCAAAGGCTTCGTCCTCAGCCACCCCCGCCAGCCTGAACACGTGGCGCGCGCCAAAGGCCAAAGGCCATTCCAAGTCCGCATCGCGCAACAGCAGATCGATCCGGTCCGCCGCCGTGAGATGCCCTTTGAACGACCGCCAAAGGGCGTCAGCATTGGCCCCGATCCGGCGTCCGGTTGGGCGGCGTTCCTCGGCGAAGCCAGCGCGGAAAGCGCTCCTGCGTAATACTGCGCGTTCACGCAACCGCAGCTCCTCTCGCGGCACGCGAGCACCCACTTCGTCGAAGAACGCGACGCCAATTACGCCAACGTTGCGATCATCTCCTTTACTCGGTGTGCTGGAGGAGCAGATAACTGAGCGCGTTCCACCCGATGTTCCACCCGGGGTCCGCCGCGTTGTTCGCATTTTTTTCTTGCCCCGGCTGGGACCATTCCCTACCCGGCGACCAATTCTCGCGCTACGATGCCACCCATGTTGGAGGCAGTCGGATGGCGGGACCTTCCGTTTCGGGGAGAGGTTCGGGAGCTCAAGATCGTCGGCAATGGCAAGAACTGCTTCCTACAGGTGTGGGTACCGAACGGCAGCGCGTTCACGATCCCATTGAGTGGGGCGCGCATGTATGACTTGCTCCGACGGCGTGTTCGTCGAGACGCGAGCTCTGGACGACGTCTCACTAGAGATTCTCTATCGGCCCGCTCCCGGTCACCGAATGCGCATCGTTGACGCCAAAGTGAACTATCCCGGTTCGGAAACGGACTGGGCAAGCGACTGCAAAATCTGGGGAGAGATGAGCCGCGCGAAATGGCCGCGCGAGAGCTCATGGGCGGTCAGCGCTATCAATGTGACCCTTTCCACTCGCTTCGACACCGGCGCGAATAAGTGCTGAGCTCGCTCGCAGGAGAACGACAGAAAGACACCAGTGCCTGCAGGGGCCACGGGCTGGCCTGCGACCCCAGCTTCATGACCAACGGTCCGATGTCGCAACTGAGGACGGCAACCAAATCCCCTGCTACTGGAAGGAACCCGAGGACCGCGAAAACTTCCAGGCCGTGGTCTACCGGGGGGTCACCTGGTCGGTAAGCAGGAGCAGCGCCAAGAGCAGGCCATCCAGCCGAAGGCGCTCTACACCCTCCGAACCACGTCAACGAAGCATCATAGGCGGTGAACCCGACCCAATTGGGGGCCAAAAAGGGGGGGGTATCAGCCCGGAACACATGAGCCAGCAGCCAGGCCCAACGTTTACGGGAAGGGCGAGGGTCGTCAGTTTGGGGCTTGAG
>Ga0163151_10005825_pt1 | contig 15441 bp, 13 predicted proteins | sample OliLakLV19MP5IB2_FD_145596 | JGI IMG/M metagenome (GOLD analysis project Ga0163151, IMG submission 145596) | Freshwater microbial mat bacterial communities from Lake Vanda, McMurdo Dry Valleys, Antarctica - Oligotrophic Lake LV.19.MP5.IB-2 | ecosystem: Environmental > Aquatic > Freshwater >...
AACGTTCCATGTCCCATTCTTTCAATCTTTTCATTTGGGCACCACAAGTGGTGGCATCTTGAAAATTCCAAGCGAGCCTGTCTATTGACAAGATCTGTTGAGGACGATCTTCAAGCACGTTTTTCAGTGTGAACTAACTAGCCGATCTTCAACAGAAATATGAAATCTCTGGAATGCAGAATCCCGAAGTGAATAAAGCGGTGGAATTCTCTCGACCGCCCAGTCATATCGTTCGTAATTCCCTGGCACTGCTGGCGGTATCAAGCGCAATATTCGGAATAGGTGCCGCCATAATTTTCAAACAGTTAGAAGCCACAGCCCTTCTCACTCGAAACCGACTACCTCCCGCAAAAGTTGTGGTCTGGTCACCTGCCGAAGACAAAACCTTCGGTTTCTACATGGGAGAAGAACGAGGAGTTTTTCTTGACGGCAAGACTTTAAAAGTGAATGGGCTAACCGACGATCAGTTAACACGGTGCGCGAAGTATCCGGAGCCGAAAACTATTGATCTACTCAATTGCGAAAGCCTTACGGGTAGCGGATTAAAGCATCTAATTTCTCGCTCGCCGGAGACACTTAAATTTCGAAGCGAAATACAAGACAAATATTTCAAATACATGGCTCAAATGCCAGAACTGGAGAACATAGATTTTAGAGATCTGAAGCAAGCCGATGGATCTGGTTTTCTAGCTCTAACGGAATTGAAAAAACTCAAATACTTGACTCTTGACGGCTGTCAGGTGAGCGATACAATGCTCAAAAACATAAGCAAAATCGACAGCGTCAAAGTAATTAGATTGACGAATTCTAAAGGTTTTGGCGCCAAGGGTTTGAGTCATTTACAAACTCGACCGCTAACATATTTGAACTTAAACGGCACCGATTTAGACGATGACAAACTTAAAGAGCTTGCCGGCTTAAGCGTTTCAGAATTTTCTATTACGGATAATCCTGAGATTAGCAACAAATCTGCCGAGGTAATAAAAACTTTTAAAAATATCGGGTCGATTTCATTTGCAAATTCTGGTATCGACACAACTCAGCGAATGAAACTGGCAGCCCATTTCGGTCTACGGTATGACCTCAAAAAGGAAATGGCGATTAAAAAACAGCAAAAACAATAGAACATTAGATCAAAAACAACGGAATAGATCAGAGAACGCCTTCGTGATTGATGACGAGGTATGGATCGTCTGCGCTTGATGGCGTGCGCGATACCACGACACGAGAACCGGTCGGCGTGATGTATTCATCGATTGATTTATTATCCGAATCGCGCGGTTGCGATTGAGACGCCAGCAGATTGACTATGCGTCGCAAGTGAATTTCATCGTCGAAGATAATCACCATCGATTCCAGGGAACCACGCCGCTTAACGGAAGTTCGCTCAGCATCGAATACACGAATTTCTGAAATGTCCGGATCCCTCAGCAAAGGTCCAAGTGGTCCAAAACCAAAAATTTCGTCGAGGCAATCTTGATATAAGACCGTCTTCTCGTAAGGCGTCAAGCGCGATTCAGTGGAATCATTGAAAACGTGTTGACGAATTTTCTTCCGAATTTTCTCTATCTCTTCAGGATTCCATTTGGGAAATTCTTTTCTGATGTGATTACAAACAAATTGCTTTTTGAGATTGATCAACCGCTGATTCTGTAGCGGTCTCACGCTGGAAACGCTTGTCTCTTCGGGTTGTTCAACGGTATCAGTATCTGATTGCGCACCAAGAGGTTCCTGAAAAAGAAACGTCATGTATGGAGTGCCATTCGGAACAGGAATCTGCGAAACAGAAATTTTGATACCATCCCAGGTGACATAATGATCGAAGTATGCCTGAGCGAGATCTCTCCAGGAGGAAGGTGACGAGCGCGCTTTGATGACGTCGACCAGCGAATGGAGGTGCGCGTCATCATCGAATTTCACCGATGCGTCTTCGAATTCCTCGCTTTTTTTGCGCACCATAGTTAGTTCTTTTGAAAAAACTTTGATTTCTTGAACTTCCGGATCGCGCACCAACGGTCCAAGCGGACCGTAGCCAAACAGCTCATCCAGACAGTGTTGCAGCAAAACGCTTCGTTCGTAACTCGTTAGAGCCTGCGACGCGTTTTCACCAAACACGAATTGGCGCACTCGTTTTCTAGCGTTGCGAATAAGCTCGACATCAAAACCCTCTTCGTCGAGAGTCGGAAATTCAGTACGAATTCTGGAGGCAATAAATTGTCTGCGTTGTTTTAACACGTCGCGGTTGAGAGTTTCGCCGGTGTCAAAAGGCGCGCAGCCGCAGCTGTCGTCGTCGTTGGTCGCCTCCGGACTGGGCGCACCACAAAACATGCAAAGTCCGGCTTTGGGTTGACGGAGCGTGCAGGCTGGACATATCCAGGCGTCTGAAGACAATTGATGCTCTCCGGGCTATGGGTGAAAAAGACTCCTGTGGCATTATAGCCGCCCGGCGAAAAGTTAGGAGTTTCAGTTTCGGTTGAACCGACTTCAAGGGGCGAACTAGACCTCGGGGTCGAACTCAACTTCAGGCTCGACTGAACTTCAGGCTCGAACTGAACTTCATACTCGAACTGAACTTCAGGACTCGACTCAGTTTGAACGGCCTCGCCCTGAATAGCGCCCGGACGCCATGTGCTCGATTACTCATTGCAGTGGAACGAAGTCAGGACGCCGTCGCGCTGAGCGGCTGACGGTCGTCATAGCTGTCCAGCAGTTCGTTGGCTTCTTCATAGCCCTGGCGAATCAAACGACGTGAGCGTTCTGGGTGAATTTCCAGGAGCGTCGTGTTAACCGGTTTCTTGGGCTGAAAAACGTGAATCTTGACGTTTTTGCGACCACGCGATTCTTCCGAGCCTGATGCGATCAATCGGTTGTAGAGTTCTGCGGTTTCGATTTCTTTGCGGGCGGATGCTTCAAGCACAATGTCCAGGCATCGAACTAGAACTTCGAACATGTTGACCGGACAAACATTGATTTTCTCAGGGTGGAGAAGAACCATGTAAACCTCGTCGGCGCCCATCTGAATCGCGGTTTCCACCGGCGTGTTGCGCACCAAACCGCCGTCCACCCAGAGACCTTTGCCCTGAATATGACGCGGAGGGAACGCCATTGGAATCGCCGAAGTCGCCATCAGTACGTCGATTAGCTCGTTGGTCGAAACAATGTCATCGATAGTAATCAGTTTAGTTTCCAAACTGCAAAGGTCGGTTGTGCACCATCCGATTTTGGTCGGACTGGCTTTGAGTTTTTGCAAATCGACTTCGCGTCGCAAAAGATCTTCGAGGGGTCGAGTGTCCAGCAGTCCCAGCTTATGACCTAAAACCAGCCTGCCGATTTGATGAGCCGAGGGCAGCGAGAAAACATCTTTTCCGCGGATGCTGCACCACAAATCTTCGAGTCGCTGAAAATTTCCCTGTGCCATCAGCGTTGCATTGATGCCGCCGATGCTGGTTCCGAACGCCAGGTCGAACTCGATGCCCCGCTCCATTAAAGCTTTGGAAACGCCAACCTGGTAGGCTCCACGCCCGCCACCACCGGGTAAAACAAGGGCTCGAAAAGGACGATCTGTGGGACGAGAACCGGGATTATCTTGAGTCGCCATTTAGTTGCCTGTCTGTCTTCGCTGGAACCCTTTTCCCAGTTTATCTTATAACAACTATCTTGACTCGTTAATACTTAAAATCGCAGTCGTCGCTATGTCATACTGGCGGATACACGGCGATATGGCGATGCATATGTCTTCCACCACCAGATTAAAAACCGGTTTTGCCTCCGATAATATCGAGCATGAGGACACTGCCAAACTGATCATCGGCAGACTGCTCTGGATAGCAGTCACCACCATTGCGTCCTGGGTGGTCGTCGGTGTACTGATCCACTTCACTCATTTTCCCGCCTACCCACGCAAGCTCGACGAGCTCGGAATCTATCAGAGCCCCATTCTCAGCGTTCAGTTCGCAGCAGCGATTTTGATCGCGCATTTCGTTTCGGTGTTTGTCGTGCAAATTTTTGCACCGCGGGCGGTGAATCGTGCGCGGCTGGCGAGTAACACCATGTTTAGTGCCCTGGTTCTCAGCCTGTGTGCGTCGGTCAGTGTGGTGTCGCGCATGATACCGGTCCAGGGAATTCCTTATTTGAACTCAGCCATCCAACTTGCGTACCAGCCGACATTCATAATTGCGAATCTGCTTCTTTGCGGGATTACAGGATTAATGATTTACTGGTCGCGTGAAATTCGTTTGGCTGACATGGTCGAGATTTATTGGAGCCTGGGCTTGATGTTCTTGCTTGCGCTTTCGACGGCTCTGGTGATGGCAGTCGTGTCCGTTTGATGGTTGCGAATGTGAGGCGTACTTTCTATCCTCGTTAACAGTTGGCAAGATATTAGTTTAATACATTTGGAATTCCCTAAAACCCAGTAATGACAAGACTTCCGGGACTTGAAGAATTCTTGAGAACAAAACGTCAATAAGCGTTTTAGCCTGCGCCCGCATGTTAACCTTGGCAAGCGTGCCATTAACGCAGGAGAAGGAAACCATGGACGATCAAGAGCTTAAACAGACACTAGACCGGTTGGAAGAACAGCAGCGAAAGATATTCGAACAGCTGTCCGACTCGAATTCGCAATCACGGCGGCGTGATTTCTGGGACAAGCTGACCGCGATCAGTCCGATTCTCTCTGGTGTTGCCATCGCGCTCAGTGCGCTGCTTTGTACCTATCAATACAATCAACAGCAGATCAAATTGCAAGAAGCGCAGACTGTTGAGAAATTTATTCCTCACTTAATGGGCAATGACACCAGCAAACGCATGGCGATTCTGGCGATGAAGACGCTCGTCAATACTGACTTGGCAGCGAAGTACGCGGCGATGTTTCCTAGCGAAGGAACTCTTTCTGCGTTAAAAACGATTGCAAAAAATGGCGATAATCAGGATCGCAGAATTATTTCGAAGACGTACGAACAAATTGAAGCGAACACCAAGGGCGACTCGTTGAAAAACGATATCGATTCGAAGATCGACATCACATTCGCGGAAAACGCGCCTCCGTCTAATTCGGATCAATCTTCAGCCATCGTTGTTCCTGCCGAGGCAGACACCGCAGGTGATACCGCTGCGGCAGAAAGATCTCATGTTGTACCAAAAGAACATGGGGTTGGTCCTGCAAGAGAACACATACTTGGTCCACAGAAAGAACACGCACCCGCTGCTGAAGACAAAGAGAGCCGCGAAGAATCGCTTCCCCGACGCGAAGTCGAAGCGCGCGGTCAGCAACAGTTGGAACGAGTTCGTTCAAGCGCGATGAAGGAAGAACCTGTTCAAGGGATGTAATTCAACGCGGTCAATTGTTTAGCAATCGCTCGATTCACTAATCTATTCAGGTAGATCTATGTGATAACGGGCAGAATATGCTGGGAAGCGGACCGATTCGGCAAGATTGTGAAACGTAAGAACGCATCGAAAACTGTTTGGATTGCAGCACTACTGGTGACTGTGACAAATCAGCATGCGGTCGCGGAAAGTAGCGGTGACAATCACATCAACCCGAGTTTAATGCAGGGAATCGAACTGTATAAAGCCGGGAGCTATCGCGAAAGCATCTCGAAGTTCGGAATGGCGCTCAATTCCGAATTCGACAACGCCATCCTGCACTACTACATGGCGAATGCGTTTATTAATTTAAAACAGAGAGAAACTGCCATTCGCGAGTTTCGTATCGCCTATGCGCTTGCGCCGCGCGACAAGGCGGGGATCCTCTCGAAACAAGCGCTTTCATATCTTGGCGCCGACAACTACATGGACGGCGTGATCAAAGCGCCCGAAAAGAAAAAGCCGGATGACAAAGTCAAAGAGCCCGCCGTCGATCCTATTTTTGAACGGACACTGCAGATGTTGAGGAAACAAGCAGAAGACGCCGGGCTGGAGAGCAAAATGATGACGCCAGCAGAGGCAGAGGCAAACCGCATTCTCGACGAGAACATCAAGAAATCAAAGACAGCAGCTGTCGACGCCATTCTCAAAGCAAACCCGGAAGAAATCCATGTGCCGGGAGAAGCGATCGATCATTTGCTCAGAGTAAAACGATTAAACGACGAAAAGATGCGCAGGTCCGGGCACGCAATCAGAAAGAGCACTGGCATCAAAGACTCAGCCGATTCGCTGCAAACCTTGCTTGGTGAAAAGAATTCGAGAACCGCACCGCGGCTGGTTCCAACCGGCACGAACCTATATATTAGAAACTACAAGTCGACGAAAAATTGAAGTACGGCGAAGAGTACAAAATGTACACAAAAGACTTGTACAGTTCGGACTAATTCATCGAATCTGTTCTGCATGGTTCGAACAATCCACGAATCGAATTCATTCAAGTGAGTTCGAGTTCTACCACTTCGTCGCCTTGACGTTCTTACTAGTTGATGAAATATTGGTTTAAGGACATGCTTTTTCGGCGCCCCTCCAGGTTCCTCTATCCAGGCGCCCCCGTTCAGCTACACACGCCTTATCTCGGCAATTTCAATGTTCATTCTTTGGTAACCACCTGATCATTTCTCGGTTTCGTTCGCACTGGTTGATTTCGGTTCTACTCACTGATTTACACTTCGCCCGAAGTGCAAAACAACTGCGGAATATCTCCATCGTTTTATAACGAGGTACGAAAAACGCATGCACAAATCAGCTCGAAAGGAAAAGGGTTCGTCTCTTTTCCTGGTTGCACTTTTCGCTTTGATTTTAGTTGCTCTGGTCTGGCTGGGCTTCGAATACGTCATGATGCTGCGGCATTCGAGGACAGCACGCAACACGGTTGATGCGGCGGTGCTCAACATTGCAAAACGCGCACCGGAATCGCGCGTGCCGTGCGACGTGCTCTACAACGACGTGGCTGACAGCGATGGAAAAGTCGGGCTCAGCAACATCAATCGAGTTTGGGGCAAGGCATATTTAATCAACGCGAACGTACAGGAGATGCGCGACGAGGAAGTGGTTTCCGATGACGCGGTTGCTCACGGTGACACCGCCTACAGAATCGCTGAGTGGGTAAACAATAAATTGCAAGCGAAGCTCAGCGATCATCACACGTTGAATATGTATTTTCAACAAACCAGTGGACTACGGCAAGGCATTGAACATCCCGAAGAGATGAAGCTCTCTTCCGAGGATGGTTACAAGTGGGCGATGCTCGGCAGAGGCGGTTCCAGTAATCTTGAGTTTAAACAAGACCAGCTACCCGGCAAGGTCCGCGCCGAAGAGTCGAGAAATTTCGATGGGTCGACCAGTCTAAAAGGATACACGCCGTTTAAAACCAATTCCAAAAACTTTTGCTTCGTTGCATTCAATAAAAACGAAGCACCGCAGTTGGTATCAGATTCAGAATTCATGCATAATCGAAGCGACACGAAGCCGATAAAGGATGCTGGGAACCCTGTATCCAACGCATTCTCAGCGACCGGAATAATCAAAGGTCCAACAACATCTTACAAAGCCTCAGCCGCCGGTTTAGCCAATCCGCAGAATCGATTCACGTTAGCATTGCCTCGCGCTTACATCGTTGTTCAATTTAGAAATCGTGCGAAATGGTATTTCGAAAATAAATGGGTAAACGAAACATCTTACGGTTTCAAGCCCGAAGTTCAAAACGGTCTTCCACTGTACGAAAACAAGATGTTCGTCGGGAAGAAATTCACCAAAGGTGGTGGCTACATCGACGGCTGGGCGTCACTCGGAAATGAGTACAAGGATGCCGCTCTTTCGAAATCTCTAGAAATTAGTCCAGACGGAAAGAAGCTGGCGATGGAAAAAATGTTGCAGAGAATTCGCGAAATCAAAGCCGATTTCTCGATGGCAGATTTGACTGCATTGTTTGCAAACGAAGTCGTGGTGCCGCATGCAGCGAAGTATTATATCTATCCGGTTTATCACACCAAAGATTTGAGCGATCCCGAAATTGTAATGACAGCAGACCTGGATGACCTGCCGAAGTGGATGGATGCCGATAGTCGTCCTGAGGGCAATCACAAAATTGTCAATGACGGAGAAGTCAGAATTGACGAGCCCAACTATTGTTGGGGTGAGCGCGTCATGGGCGGCATGGGAGGCTCCGGCAGTATCGATCATTGGACAGAGATTTCAGGTAAAGTTTGGTGGAAACCAGGCACCGGTTACGGGCAATGTTTGGGCGAAATGAGATATGAACATCTCACCGAAATCTTTTTCAAAGATCACGATATGCCGGCTCAACGGCCAACGACAGCCGATACAGACGATTGGATCAGCACCGGCAAATCGCGAGCCAGCCAGTTTCAGCCACCGGTGTTTCCATCCAGAGCAGAACTATTGCGCGGACCAGTGAACGCAGGACCGAAGTCGGCGGCTACTTTGCATTAGTTGCGAAATGGTTAATGGCTTGAACGCGCGCTCGCGGCTGGCACGAATTCGACGCCTGAACAGAACGTGACTTATTTGCGTTGATCGCGCGCGGCCTGTTCGATCAAATGCATCAGTGTCGTTCTGTTCGTCGTCACACGCTCGAGGCCGTTGTTGCCGGTGGCGGCGGTGTCAGGCTGTGATTTTTTCCAAACACTATGCGGACCTGTCGGACTAAAGTCATCACTCATCTCATCGTCAAAATCGCCTTCCGAGTCGTCACCATAGGCGGTGCCATTTTTCGGGCGCATGACGAACTTGTCGTGTCCGCAATGTTCGCAGACCACTTCGAGATCCGTACCTGAGCTTTCTTGCAAGACCACATGGCGACCGGATGGCGATGGTCCGCCAAATACTTCAGGATCCTCAACATCTTCAACGTTAGCGTTGCGGTTGCGCTGCTGACGTAAAAGTTTTACGCGCTTGTTGCGAGAGACTCGTCCCCATCGACGCTTCTCCATTTTATTTTTGTGGCGATTGATCGCCTCACCAAAAGCGGCGGCAAGAATACCGGCAGGCATTGCAATCAAGCCGATTCCGCAAACTGCGGTGACACCACTTATAACTTTCCCAGCAATGGTTTGTGGGCAAACATCGCCATAACCAACGGTGGTCAAGGTCATGATACCCCACCAGAGCGCGCGGGGAATGCTGCGAAATTCTTCATCAGGTTCCACCACCCACATAACTGTTGATGCTGTTAACAGGACAATGGCGGCGAGAACCAGCGAGAAAATCAATTCATGCCGACGGCTGTGCACCGCTTCGCTCACAAGATCAAACGCCTGCGAATAGCGCGCCGCTTTTGCAATAGCGAGTATTCGAAATAGACGAATAAACCGCGCGATAAAAATGTTGGAGCTGCTGGTGATGAAGAACGGGACGATCACAAGCAAATCGATCAGCGCATATGGCGTCATCATATATTTGAGCCGACCGGTGAAGCCGCGATAAGCTTTTCTCTCTCCGGCGCTCCAGACGCGCAAGGCGTACTCGGTAGCAAAGCAAAGTCCGACTACAAAATCGATTACGTGGAACAACTGCCTGTGCGCATGATAGAACGGCTTTTCGGTTTCAATAATTACAAGAAAAACGCTCAAGCAAATCAGCCCGAAGATTATGCGATTCAAAATCGACAAACCTTCGTGCTCCCACGAACGTTGGTAAAGTTGTTTGTAAACTAAACGCCGAAATTTCATGGAGGACAACGCACGCGATGTAAAGCGCACATTATCCTCCATCTTTGCATCCCTGTCGAGGTTAACGAATTAACCTCTAAGTTTCACTAAGCTAAGACCGGAAAACCCGGTCCTGGCTTAGTTTCGTTTCTACGCTTTGACTAACTGCGGAACTGCTTTGGCGACCATTTGAGCGACTTCGCTCGGAGTCAAAGCGACGTGAATACCATTTTCTTTGAAAGCGGCAATCTTGCTCTCCGCGGTTCCCTTGCCACCAGATATGATGGCACCAGCGTGACCCATCCGTTTGCCAGGAGGTGCAGTAACGCCAGCGATGAAACCGACAACCGGCTTCTTGATGTTGTTCTTGATGAACTCTGCAGCGACTTCTTCAGCGTTGCCGCCGATTTCGCCGATCAAAACAATGACTTCGGTGTCTTTGTCGTCGTTGAACATCTGCAGCAATTCCTGATAGCCCATTCCTTTGATCGGGTCGCCACCGACGCCGACGCAGGTGCTCTGTCCGAGTCCGGCATCCGTGAGGGCAAGAGCGATTTCGTAGGTCAAGGTTCCGCTGCGGCTAATCATTCCGACTTTACCAGCCGAGAAGATTTGACCTGGCAGAATGCCGATCAAGCACTGCCCAGGAGTGATTACTCCAGGGCAGTTAGGTCCGACAAGCTTGGCCCCTTTTTCTTTTACAGCGGCGACGAGCTTTGCCGTATCTTGTGGAGGAATGCCTTCGGTGATCAAGCAGATCAACTCGACGCCTGCGTCGAGAGCTTCAAGACCAGCATCGAGAGCCAGATATGGTGGAACGAAGATGACGCTGGTAGTTGCGCCGGTCTTCTCTACCGTTTCTTTTACGCTGTCGTAAACCGGGACGCCATGCACTTCCGTGCCGCCTTTTCCTGGTGTAACGCCGGCAACAATTTTGGTGCCATAAGCGAGCATGCGCTTCAAGTGCGATGAGCCCATCTTGCCTGTGGCGCCCTGGACCATTACTTTAGTGTTCTTATCGATGAGAATCACTTCTGTTCTCCTTGTAAATTCTTACAATCTGTTTCAGTTTTAAAAAAATATCTGCAGCCGAAACCTTGATTCCGAGCCGCTGGGCCGATGCTACGCTTTCGCGCCCACAGGCTTCTTAGTGACGCTGGTCGATTGTGCAACCGCTTCTTTAACAGCAGCTTCAAGATCGGGAATCAGCTTGAGACCGGATTCGGCAAGGATTTTCTCGGCGACATCCTGGTTGTTGCCTCTGAGGCGAACGACCAATTTGCGCTCCGGATATTTCTTGATGAATTTGACGAGTGCGCTGGCGACTTCATCGCAAGCGGTGATACCGCCAAGAATATTGAGAAGCATCACATCGCATTCAGGATTGTCGTTAACGATTTCGAGTGCTTCAAGAGTCTTCTCTTGATCGGAACCGCCGCCTACATCAAGGAAGTTGCCCGGACGTCCGCCGAACTTCTTGACCATATCCATTGTCGCCATCGTCAATCCAGCGCCATTGCAAAGGATTCCGATGTTGCCGTCCAGTTCGACCAGGTTGAGACCGATCATTTTGGAACGACGCTCGCGCTCGGAGAGGTCCATGGTGTGACGTTCTAACCAGCCATCGAAATAACGCTGGCGATTGAGCGCATCATCATTGACTGTAATCTTGCCATCGAGAGCGAGAACTTCGTCGCCTTCGGTGATGATTAGCGGGTTTACTTCAGCCAGATCGAGATCTTTAGCTTCGAAGATTTTGTAGAGCTTGGAAGCAACATCAGCTACTTTAACAAGCAGGTTGCCGGTGAAACCGAGTTTTCTCGCCAGTTCTCTTCCTACATAAGGATGGTAGGGATTCGGAATCGGCATGGTGATTACTGTGTCAGATGTTTCGATTTCAATGCCGCCTTCAGCGGAGGCAATGAAGATAGCACAGCCGCGCTCACGGTCGAGCGTCACAGCCAGATAGAGTTCTTTCTTGATGTTGAGTTTAGGCTCGACAAGAAGACTTTCGGTTTTAGAATCTTTGACGACCATCTTCAAAAGTGTCTTCGCCAATTCTTGACCTTCGTTCAGGTCTTTGGCGAACTTGATGCCGCCAGCTTTTCCACGTCCACCAGCAAGAACCTGGACTTTCAAGGTGACTGGAAAACCAAAGTGAACTTTGGCAAGTTCTTCAGGTTTTGTGATTCGAACAGACGGAGGGACAGTGATGCCACCTTCCGCAAAAATTTTCTTTGCTTCGTACTCGTACAGATCCAATGTCCTGTCCCTCGCGTGATGAAACAACCGTTGACATGCAGCATCAGCCGCCGCAGACAACATACTTTAGTAGAGATCCGCCCGGATTCCCGGAAAGTTTTAGAAACGCTAATAATCTGCTTCGTAATAATGCAGAACCAACGCTAATGTCAGCAGAATTCGTCGGTATACTTGACTTTATCGCATTCGCTGGCTCGCTCCGTCCGCTTGACTTGAGCGCAGCAGGCGCGAATCGCGGTTTCGATCGCAGTCACGCAGACAGCGCGACGCAATGTCTTTTCAGCAAAGCCAAACCCAGCCGGGCACTTGGCTTCCGGAAGCCCGCACGAACGACTTTTTCTTGAGGCTTGTTACTTATGCGCATTGGATTACTAACTGGCGGCGGCGATTGCCCCGGGCTCAACGCCGTGATCCGAGCAGTGGTCAGGCACAGTATCAAAGGTTACAGTTCCGAAGTGGTCGGCTATCTAGAAGGCTGGCGCGGTCCGGTTGACAATATAACGATGCCGCTGACAATGCGCACGACTGACTCAATCATAAGTAAGGGCGGCACAATCCTCCGCACATCGCGCACCAATCCATTTAAAGAGGATCGAGGCGCAGAACGAATTAAAGAGAATCTCGAAAAGCACAACCTGAGCGCAATCATTGCCGTCGGCGGTGAGGAAACTTGCAGTGTTGCCAACAAACTGTATAAAGAACACAACATTCCGATCGTTTGTATTCCTAAAACAATCGACAATGATTTAAACGCAACAGACTTTACGTTCGGCTTCGACACCGCTGTAAACGTAGTCGCTGAGGCTATCGACAGACTGCACACTACCGCTGAATCGCATAATCGCGTTCTGGTTTGTGAAGTAATGGGCAAACATGCCGGATGGATCGCCTGCTACGGCGGCATCGCCGGCGGTGCTGATTTAATTCTCGTCCCGGAGAAACCCGTGATAACAGCGGAGGTCATAGATTCAATCAAGAGGTGCCACGCCAGAGGCAGAGATTACTCTATTGTAGTTGTCGCTGAAGGCGCACGATTCGATACCGATCCGCCAGCGAATGGAAATGGAAACGGTGACAACCATACTTCGCAACAAGTCGGTTTCGGCGGCATTGGCGAAAGGCTCGCTCGCGTAATCAATGAGCAAACCGGCTATGAGACTCGCGCCACGACCCTGGGTCACATCCAGCGAGGCGGTTCGCCGACCGCATTCGACAGAGTACTTGCCACCAGATTCGGTGTGCACGCAGTTGACCTCGTACACCAAGGAAAGTTCGGGCGCATGGTGTCACTCAAAGGCAACCAAGTCACCGACGTTCCGGTCGAAGACGCTGTAGACACGCTGAAGACCCTTGATTTGGACCTCTATAAAGTAGCCGAAGTTTTCTTCGGGTAGTAACTTTCGGGTAATGAACTGCTCGGGATCCTTATAATAAATGACTCCCACCAATGACGATCGCCGATTCATACAGCAATGCTTCGACCTTGCGTTAGAAGCTGAAGGGCGAACATCGCCGAATCCAATCGTCGGAGCAGTCGTAGTTTCAAAAGACGGCGAAGTAGTTGGAAAAGGCTTCCACCCTAAAGCTGGCGAACCACATGCCGAAGTTTTTGCTCTCGATGAAGCCGGAGAAAAGGCACGCGGCGGCACTATCTACGTTAGTTTGGAACCTTGCTGCCACCACGGAAAAACTCCGCCATGCACAGACCAAGTGATCGCCAGCGGTGTGAAAAAAGTCGTCGCCGCAATGACGGATCCAAATCCTAAAGTTGCCGGAGTCGGTTTCGAAAAGCTGCGAGCCGCAGGAATCGAAGTAGTTGAGCCAGTCTTAGAAGAGAAAGCCCGCTGGCACAACCGCGCATTCATCAAAGTAATCACCACAGGAATGCCGTGGGTGACACTGAAATTGGCCTCCACCCTCGATGGAAAAATCGCAGATAGAACCGGAACAAGCAAATGGATCACAGGACCTGAAGCACGCAAATACGTTCACGAACTCCGCAATAGAATGGACTGCGTACTCATCGGCGCAGCCACAGCCCGACTGGATAATCCCGAATTGAACGTTCGCGATATCTACCGCTCAAGGAATCCCAAACGCGCGGTCATCGATCCCAATTTGACCATCGATCCCGCCTCAAGACTATGCGACGCTAGCACCGGCGGCGATACCATTATCTACTGCTCCGAACAGGCACAACAAATAAGATATCCTTCGACCGTCCAGGTTGTTCGTGTTCCCAAACTAACCGAAAAACTAGACCTGCAGCACATCCTCAAAGATCTAAAATCACGACAAGTATCGTCTGTCCTTTGCGAAGGCGGCGGCAATTTAGCAGGCGCGCTCTTAGCTGAAAACCTGGTCGACGAGCTAATCTTCATCATAGCTCCAGCAATCCTCGGCGACGAAAAAGGAACACCATCCATCGCCTCAGGAAAAGAAATCCGCCTCAACGACATGAAACGTTTTAGCCATCTAAGTTCAACTGTTCTCGGCGAGGACACTGTAATTCACATGAAGAACTCCTCCTAGCCATTGTTAACCGCTTAAGCGCTTAGAAGCCTGATAGTTTAGGAAAGCTTCTTCGGAGTGGCTCAAGATTTTCTCCCAATCTTGATTGTTAGGTTTGAGTCCGAAATCCGTTATCAGAAGCCTGAGCATTGATTCTACAGATGTTCGATTAGCTGGAAATCGAATATCCTTCAACTCTGACCCCGACACCTGTGGATGTTTCAAATCTCCATTTATCTGCAAATGAGATTGCGGATGATTCGGCTCTGGATGGAGCTGATAGTCATAGCGAAAAATAAAATGCTTGGAAAACATTGGTGCATCATCGAACTGATATTGAAACGATGAATTAGAGATCGTCAAAGCTTTTCCAGGTTCCATGAGGTAATACATGAAGAATTTTAGGAACCGTCCATTGTTGAGGATCAGAGCGGTGCTTGATAGTTGATTACCTATCATCGAAGACCCAGCGTTGTTGTACGCTACGACTAGCCGTTGCCCCTTATCAAAGACGGTTGCTGCCAAAATCGTCTGCATAAGCTCTGCAAACAATCCGGGGGTACCTCTTCCGGATTCAAAAAGGTCCTTACATATAGCTTTTACTTCAGAGAGGGACAAGGCGGTAAAAGATCTTCAGTTGGTATAAATCGCATCCATAACAAAATTTCCCGGACGCCATTATCGGATTTTGAAAGTATTCCAGACTCTACTGATTGCAAAAATTGAGGAATTGTCATTCCAAATTCCTTTTTCAAAGCAGCCGTAATATCGCTTTTGAGAGCTTCAGCGGTTGTCGACTGGACGTTTGTGACTGCCATTACATGCACCAAAAGTAGTGTTGTCTTGTTTCCATTATATGCATAAATAGACGTAGTGCAAGAAAAGATTGTTGCAGGAGCGCGGTCTGATTTCTCGTCAGGTCTCAGACGCAAACTAGGTTCTGAGTGTTGGCGGCGGTCAAATAGCGCATAAAGACGGCGGCAAGAATTATTCCAGAAGAAAAAGGAAAGGCTGTCGATGACGACAGCCTTTCCTTTTCTTTTTTTGATTGCAGCTGGTGCCCGGCTAACTT
>Ga0163151_10005826_pt1 | contig 15441 bp, 10 predicted proteins | sample OliLakLV19MP5IB2_FD_145596 | JGI IMG/M metagenome (GOLD analysis project Ga0163151, IMG submission 145596) | Freshwater microbial mat bacterial communities from Lake Vanda, McMurdo Dry Valleys, Antarctica - Oligotrophic Lake LV.19.MP5.IB-2 | ecosystem: Environmental > Aquatic > Freshwater >...
GTTCAAGGGTGGCAAGGGTGGCAAGGGTGGCAAGGGTGGCGAGGGGGGCGCAGCAGGGAAGGCCGCCGCCGAGCCGCCACCGATCGAGGTCGTCGCGATCCCTGCCGAGGCTCGGGATGTGGCCGTCAAGGGCGAGTGGGTGGCGATCGTCGACGGCTCGGTGAACGCGGAAATCCGGGCCCGGGTGAGCGGTCACCTCGACGCCCAGCGGTACGCGGAAGGAAGCTTGGTCAGGAAGGGCGACCTCCTCTTCGAGATCGACCCGCGTCCCTTCGAGGCAACGCTTGCCGATCGGGTCGCCCGGCTGGCCAAGGCCAAGGCCGATCAATCGAAGACCGCAACCGATGTGTCGCGGCTTACACCGCTGGCGGCGAAGCGGGCGGTGAGTCAGCAGGAACTCGACGATGCCGTCTCGGCAAACGAGGCCAATCTCGCGCTGATCCAGGCCGCCGAGGCCGACGTCGATCAGGCCAGGTTGAGTCTGGAGTTCACCAAGGTGCACTCGCCCATCGACGGCATCGCCGGCAAGGCCACCGCGCAGCTCGGCGAACTCGTCGGACCGGCGAGCGGGCCGCTCACGGTGGTCTCCACCGTCGATCCGCTGCGGGTCTACTTCCACGCGACCGAACGGGAGTACCTCGCCGGTCGCGAGCAGTTGAGCAAGAGCGAGCTTGTCCCCTTCGAGGAGCGGCCGGAGCGGATGGAGCTGCTCCTTGCGGACGGAACCGAGTTCCCGCACAAGGGCCGCTTCCTTTATATGGATCGGGAGGTCGCCGCGGGAACCGGCTCGATCCGTTTCGCGGTGCAGTTTCCCAATCCCGGCAACGTGCTCCGTCCCGGGCAGTTCGCCCGGATCCGCACGGTCATGCTGGAGCGCAAGGGGGCGACGGTCATCCCCCAGCGGGCCGTCCGCGACGTGCAGGGATCGAGCGAAGTCGTGGTGATCGCCGACGACGACACCGCCGAGATCCGCCAGGTGAAGACCGGCGAGCGCATCGGGAGCGACTGGGTCATCATCGAGGGCCTCGAGCCGGGAGAGCTCATCGTCGTCGAGGGAGTCCAGAAGATGCGGCAGGGGACCAGGGTGAAGCCGGTGGCGCCGAAAGCTCCGGTGACCACGCGGAGCGCCCGAACCCCGACACGTGATGCGAAGCCGCAGAAGCAATCGCAGCGCGGCGAAGCGGGGTCAGAGTCTCGATGAGCCGATTCTTCATCGACCGTCCGATCCTCGCGATGGTGATCGCGATCATCACCGTGATCGCGGGTGTGGTCTCGGCGCTGCGGCTGCCCGTGGCCCAGTTCCCCGACATCGTTCCGGCGGAGATCCAGATTCAGGGGACCTACGTCGGCGCCGACAGCATCACCGTCGAGCAGTCGGTCGCGGCGCCGATTGAGCAGCAGATCAGCGGCATTCCCAATCTCGGCTACATCTACTCGACCAACGAGAACAACGGCCGAAGCACCGTCAAGGTGAACTTCCTGCTCGGCACCGACGTGAACACGGCCCAGATCCTGACCCAGATGCGGGCGAATCAGGCCGACAGTCAGCTTCCGGAAGCGGTCCGGGCCTTCGGAGTCACCGTGCTTCCCTCGACCGCATCGCCCCTGATGCTGGTCACACTCTCCTCGCCGGACCAGAGCCGCGACTCGATCTTTCTTGCCAACTACGCCCACGTCAATCTGAACAATCCGCTGCTGCGCGTGCCCGGCGTGAGTCAGATCACCGTCTTCGGCGCCGGCAAGTACGCCATGCGCATGTGGGTCCGTCCGGACACGCTCTTGAAGCTGAACCTGACCGTCTCCGAAGTCCTCGCGGCCATCAACGCCCAGAACACCGTGAACCCCGCCGGAACCATCGGTGGCGAGCCGGTTCCCGCAGGGCAGGAGTTCACCTACACCGTCCGAGCCCAGGGCCGGCTGGTCACCGAAGAGGAGTTCGGCGACATCGTGGTCCGCGCCGAGCCGGATGGATCGATGGTGCGCCTTCGTGATGTCGCCGACATCATTCTCGGCGCCCAGTACTGCAACCTGATCGGTCGCGCCGACAGCAATCCCGGCGCGGTCGTCGCCATCTATCAGACGCCGGGCTCCAACGCCCTCGAGACCGCGGCGGGCGTGCGGGCGCTGATGACCGACTGGGAGAAGCGCTTCCCCACGGGAATAAGGTACGAGATTCCGCTCGACACCACCAGATCGGGCTGATCATGCTGATCATGCTGATCATGCTGATCATGCTGATCATGCTGATCATGCTGATCATGCTGATCGGTCTGGCCGCGAAGAACGCGATCCTCATCGTCGAGTTCGCCAAGATGGAACGGGAGCGCGGCAAGAGCCCGATGGATGCGGCCCTCGAGGCCGCGCGACTGCGACTTCGGCCGATTCTGATGACGGCCTTCGCCTTCATCCTCGGTTGCGTCCCGCTCTGGCTGGCCACCGGTGCCGGTGCAGTCTCGCGGCAGATCCTCGGGACGACGGTGATCGGCGGGATGCTCGCGGCCACGGTGCTGGCGATCTTCCTGATCCCTGCGCTCTACGTCCTCATCGAGCGGTTGATCGGACGCCGCCCGATCGCGGCCACACCCACCGATCCAACCGAGGGGACGACAGGCCTGCACGCCGCCGACGCGACTGCGACTCCCGCTAAGGGAGGCCACTGATGCCGCGCAATGCCGCGCTGGACCGCGCCCAGAAGCGCGGTGCCCGGAAGTGCCGCGCCAACCTGATTGGCGGAACGGCTCTCCTTCTCGTCCTTGGAGCGTGCAAGGTCGGGCCGGAGTACGCCCGCCCATCGAGTGCGACTCCGGAGTCATTCCGAGACGCCGGCGCCGTCGGCGAGGCGGCCTCGGTCGCCGATCGACCATGGTGGGAGGTCTTCGACGATCCCAAGCTGACCGCCCTGATCGATCAGGCCTTGAGCAGCAACCTCGACCTGCGGATCGCCACGCTTCGTCTGGAGCAGGTGCGATTCGTGCGCGAGCAGGTGCGCTCGCCGCTCTATCCGCAGGTCGGTTACGGAGGCGGCGTGAGCCGCGGGCGCAACGAGTTCCTCGGCGGTCTCTCCCCGGATGGCGGCAACACCGAGTCGAAGGCGATGGTCGATCTGAACGTCTTCTGGGAGATCGATCTCTGGGGGCGCGTCCAGCGCGCCGACGAAGCGGCATTGGCCGAAATCCTCGCGGTGGAGGAGGCTCGTCGTGGCATCACCCTCTCACTGGTGAGCGAGGTCGCGGCCGCGTACTTCCAGCTCGTCGGCTTCGATGATCAGATTGCGATTGCCAGGCGCAGCGCCAAGTCGTTCGCCGAGAGCGAGCAGCTCTTCCACGACCGGGCCGAGGGCGGCATCTCCTCCGATCTGCCGGTGCTCCGGGCCAAGGCCCTGAGGGCCACCGCGTCGGCGTCGATTCCCGATTTCGAAAGGCGCATCGCACAGCTCGAGAATGCCATCTGCCTGCTGCTCGGCGAGGCGCCGCATGCGCTTGAGCGCAGCACGGCCCCGCGCGTCCGTCCTCCTGAAGTGCCGGTTGGCATTCCCTCCGAGCTTCTCGAGCGGCGTCCGGACATCCGCGCCGTCGAAGCGGAGCTGCGCGCCGCCAGCGCCCGTATCGGGGTGGCCGAAGCCGACTTCTTCCCGCGCCTCGGACTGACCGCGGCGCTGGGCAAGGTCACTCCCGAACTGGACGCGTTCACGTCCGGGGCGACCAATGCATGGTCGGTTGCGGCGGGTCTCAGCGGACCGATCTTCCAGGGTGGACGACTCACCGCCCAGCTCAATCAGGCCAAGGCCGCATTCGAGGAGTCGGCCACGCGCTACGAGCGCTCGGTGCTGATCTCCCTGGGCGAGGTCGCCGACACGCTCGTCGATCGCAGCACGCTGATTGAGATCGAGGATTGGTTCGGGCTGGAAGTCACCGCACTCTCATCGGCCGTCGAACTCTCCCGCGAGCGATATGACGCGGGGCGGGCCAGCTACTTCGAAATCCTCGACAGCCAGCAGCAGCTCTTCCCCGCGGAGGCGGCGCTCTCGACCTCCCGCACCGAGCAGTTCCTCGCCTACGTCCGGCTTTACCGAGCCTTGGGCGGCGGCTGGAACCTCGGGGACGAATGGCACTCGACGGCGGAGCGGCGCGGCCCAGCCGCGACCCTCGAGTCGTCACCTCCGGCGGTCGGCGGCTGAGCAGGCCTCCCCGCGTTCATCCGTCCATCCGGATGAACGGGTGAAAGGCGGTCGGGCCGGCCGTATACTCCGCCCATGACCGAGATTGCCCCGGGAAAGAGCCTCTTCCTTTCACACCTCGCCAAGCGCGTCCTCGTCTTCGATGGGGCCATGGGCACGTCGATTCACGCCTGTCCGAACTGCACCCACGAGGATTATCTGGGGCGCGAGAACTGCACCGACATCCTGGTGAAGTCGCGGCCCGACGTCATCCAGCAGATCCACGAGTCGTTCCTCGCCGTCGGCGCGGACTGCATCGAGACCGACACCTTCGGCGCCAACAAGCTGGTGCTCGCCGACTTCGACGAAGAGGCGGTCGGATGGACATACGAGCTCAACAAGCGCGCCGCCGAAGTCGGCCGCGCCGCGTGCGAGAAGTACTCGACCAGCGACAAGCCGCGCTTCGTCATCGGCTCGATGGGGCCGGGCACGAAGCTGATCACGCTCGGCCAGACGAGTTGGGAGGCGATGCTCGACTCGTACCACGAGCAGGCCCTCGGACTGATCGACGGCGGCGCCGATGCCTTCGTCATCGAGACCTGCCAGGACCTGCTGCAGGTCAAGTGCGCAATCAACGCCGTGCTCGACGCCCTCTCGCTCCGCCGACGTTCGCCGGAGTCGTTGCCGATTCTGGTCTCGGTGACGATGGAGACCACCGGCACCATGCTCCTGGGCAGCGAGATCGGCGCCGTCGTCAACGCCCTGAAGCCCTTCCCAATCGCCTCGCTGGGCATCAACTGCGCAACCGGTCCGGTCGAGATGGCCGAACACGTGGCCTATCTCTCGAAGCACTGGGACCGGGCCGTCTCGGTCGTTCCCAACGCCGGTCTCCCCGCGCTGATTGCGGGCAAGACCGTCTACCCGCTGCCGCCGCTGCCCTTTGCCGAGACCATGCGGCGCTTCCTCGACGAGTACGGGGTCGACATCGTCGGCGGCTGCTGCGGAACGACGCCCGAGCACATCCGCGTGCTGGAGGAGGCGGTGCTGGCCCGCCCGCGCACGCCGCGCACAATCGTTCCGCAGGCCCCGGGCTGTTCGTCCTTGTACTCCTTCGTGGAGTTCCAGCAGGACAACTCCTTCCTGATCGTCGCCGAGCGCACCAACGCCAACGGTTCGCGGAAATTCAAAAGGCTGCTCGAGGAGGAGGACTGGGACGGCCTGGTCAGCATGGCCCGCGAGGAGATGCGTGACGGCTCGCACCTTCTGGATGTCTGCGTCGACTTCGTCGGTCGCGACGGGGTCACGGACATGATCGAGGTGACCTCGCGCTTCGTGCGGCAGGTGAACGCCCCGATCATGCTCGACTCGACCGACCCCAAGGTGATCGAGGCGGGGCTCAAGCGGATCGGCGGTCGCTGCATCGTGAACTCGATCAACCTGGAGGACGGCGAGAAGCGGCTCGACGACATCTGCCCGCTGCTCCACCGGTACGGCGGGGCCTGCGTGGCCCTGACCATCGACGAGGATCCGCAGGCCGGCATGGCCAAGACCGCCGATCGCAAGATCGAGATCGCCGCCCGCATCCACGATCTCTACACCCGCAAGTGGGGGCTCGACGAGCGCGATCTCCTCTTCGATCCGCTGACCTTCACGATTGCCACCGGCAACGAGGAGGATCGTCGTCTCGGACTCGAGACGCTGGAGGGAATCAGCTCCATCTCCAGGCGATTTCCGAACTGCGGCATTCTGCTCGGACTGTCGAACATCTCCTTCGGACTGCGCCCCGCGGCGCGGACGGTGCTCAACTCCTTCTTCCTGCACGAGGCTCGGGAGCGCGGGCTCAGCGCCGCAATCGTCCATGCCAGTCGGATCATGCCGGAGAACCGGATTCCGGCGGAGCATTGGGAAGCCGCCCGCTGGCTGGTGTTCGATCACCGCGGCGAGAGTCGTCCCACGGGGATGCCGGCCAGTTTCGATCCGCTGCTTCACTACATCTCGCTCTTTCCCGATGACCTGAATGACATGGTCGCCCGCGTCGATGACGGGGCATCGCTCACACTCGAGGAGCGGCTCCAGCGACACATCATCGACGGCGAGCACAAGTCCCTCGAGGCCACCCTCGATGCCGCCCTCGAGGTCCATCCGCCGCTGACGATCATCAACGACCACCTCCTCGCGGGAATGAAGGTCGTCGGCGACCTCTTCGGCTCCGGGCGGATGCAGCTTCCCTTCGTGCTCCAGTCGGCGGCGGTGATGAAGAAGGCCGTCGCCCATCTTCAGCCGCACATGGAGCGGAGCGGAATCAGCGGCAAGGCCAAGGCGAAGGTCATCCTCGCGACCGTTTCGGGCGACGTGCACGACATCGGCAAGAACCTCGTCGACATCATCCTGAGCAACAACGGCTACGAGGTCGTCAACCTGGGCATCAAGCAGCCGCTGACCACCATGCTCGAAGCGTTCCGCAGCCACAATGCCGACGCAATCGGCATGAGCGGGCTGCTGGTCAAGAGCGTCGGGGTGATGGAGCAGAACCTGCACGAGCTCAACGCCAACGGCATGCACATGCCCATCCTGCTCGGCGGCGCCGCCTTGACCCGCCATTACGCCGAAGGGCATCTGCGGGGGATCTACAACGGTCCGCTCTACTTCGGTCGTGACGCCTTCGAGGGCCTGGCCATCTGCGACGCACTTGCCGGCGGACGGCTCGCGGTACTCGACGCCGAGATCAACGCCCGCGTGACCAAGCGGGCCGGGGTCGAGGCCAAGGTCGCCGCGTCGCGGGCCAGTCAGCCGCCCAGCGATGTGGCGCTCGCGACGCGCTCCCGTGTCGCTCGCGACGTGCCTGTTCCGACGCCTCCGTTCTGGGGCGATCGACTCGTCGAGCAGCTCGATCTCGAGGACATCTACCCCTACATCAACCCCAACGCCCTCTTCCGCGGACAGTGGGGCTTCAAGCCCGGGGCGATGAGCGAGAGCGAGTACGAGCGACTGATCGAGGAGACGGTCCTCCCGATCTTCGAGCGGCTGAAGAAGACCTGTCGCGAGGAGAAGATTCTGCGACCGGCGGTGGTGTACGGCTACTTCCCCTGCAACGCCGAGGGCAACGACCTCGTCGTCTTCGACGCCGAGGATCACGACCGCGAGGTCGAGCGATTCTCGTTCCCGCGGCAGGCGGGACAGAGTCGCCTCTCGATCAGCGACTACTTCCGACCGATCGAGTCGGGCGAGCGCGATGTCGTGGCCTTCACCTGCGTGACCATGGGCATCGAAGTGTCGCACCGTGCCAAGCAGCTCTTCGAGCGCAACGAGTACACCGAGTACCTCTACATGCACGGCATGGGTGTCGAGACCGCCGAGGCACTCGCGGAACTCTGGCACAAGCGGACCCGCGCCGAGCTTGGAATCGGCGGCGACGACAGCCCCCGGATCCGCGAGCTCTTCCAGCAGAAGTACCGGGGAATCCGCTACTCCTTCGGCTATCCGGCGTGCCCGGAGATGAGTGACCAGGAGAAGCTCTTCCGCCTGATCAAGCCGGAGCGCATCGGCTGCGTGCTCACCGAGAACTGGCAGATCGATCCCGAGCAGTCGACCAGTGCGATCATCGTCCATCACCCCGAGGCCCGGTACTTCGGGGCGTGAGAGAGGGGAGCAGCATGGCGATGGACACCCGGCCGCTGCCGCAGCCTGGACATCCGTACCGCTTCACCACCATCGCCCATCGCGATCACGTGGTGATGAGTCCGATTGCCAGCGACCGACTGGATCATCTGCTGGCCATGCTCTTCGTTGATCAGCGCCCGGCAGCTCTGCCCGCCCGCGTGGAAGGCGATGACTGCGCCGGAGGCGCCGAGCCAGATCGCGACGCCTTTCCCGCCTTCGCCGTCGGCGGGGCGACGACGGTGGGCTTGGCAGTGCCCTTCGCAGTGGTCTTCGCAGCGCTCTTCCCAGCGCTCTTCCCAGCGCTCTTCCCAGCGCTCTTCCCAGCGCTCTTCCCAGCGCTCTTCGCAGCGCTTTGGGCAGTGTTCCTGGCGGTGTTGCGGGCGGCCTCCTCCGGCGCGTGCGGCGATGGTTTCGAGAGCGTGCCCTTTCCCGCGGCGCGAAGCGACTCCTGTGATCGCTCCCTGGCCTTGGGGGCGATGCCGCTGCGGCTCGGCGTGGTCCTGATCGAACCCGCTGCTGGCTTCGACGCAATCGGCGTCCCCGCGGACGCGCCTGACGTGGCCGGCGTCGGCGAGAGTGAACGCGCATCGGCGCCGGGCTTTCGCCCTTCCGCGCGGCTCTTCTTGGCGAGTGCTCGCTCGCGCCCGGCCTCGGCCTTGGCTCGGGCCATCTCCTGAGTGCGCCGTGCGCGTTCCGTGTCGGCGGGCCCGTTGGCGTGCGGCGTTCCCGAAGCCTTCACCTTTGGGGCATCTGTGCGGTGCTCGCCGACCGTGCCCTTGGGTTCGCCGGGCTTCCTGCTCTCGGTCTGTGAGCGCTCGACGACCGACGCGTTCGGTGCTCGGGTCGTGGGCGTGCCGAGAGGCGGCGCGGCAGAGGCCATCTGAAGACCGGCGATGAGGGAGAGAACGGCGAGTCCGAAGACGCATCGAGCGGAACGTCGGGTGCGCTGTCGAGTGAGATTCATCGGTCGCTCCTTCTGGTTGGGTCTTGTCGCAACTCCGATGCGGTCCTTCTCGAGAAGGCCCGCATCGGTGCCGCGTGATGCGGGCAGTCGTGTGGATGGCCTCAGCCAGCCACGCTCGGACCACCGACACGATCACGCCGCGAGGGTCGCTCTCCGTCCGCGAAGGAACTCGAGAGCGTCCCTGACGCCCCGGTCGCGTCCGCCGCGCCTCTGCGCCGCGGGCTCGACCTGAGTCGCCCGGGCAGGCCACCGAGATTCTGGTCCGACGGTGGGCTGCTCATGACGCCGCAATTGTGCAGCGCGCCCCAGCCCCTTCCGGCCTGTGGTCCTGAAAAGACCCGAGGGCCTCGGAATCAGGCCTGAAACCGTCGATTGACGACCAAGGCAGTCGACCTCCGGCGGAAGCGTGAGTCTCGGAGGGACAGGCGGCGGCAGGCGAGTCGGGCGGCGAAGAATCGTCGTGATCGCGGCGGCCGCGACGCCCCTCCCAAGGCCCGAGGCGAACTGCGAATGGCAGCTTCCTCCCTGGCTTCGCAGTACCCTTCACAGCGTGTCATTCGATGATTCCTTGCCGTCTATGTACGGCAGAATCCTGATCCCGACTTCCAGCACAAGAGCGACTGGAGTGAACGGTGCCGAGATGATTTCGAAGTCGCGTCGGGCGCCCTTCTCGACGTGGCGGAAGGTGGAGCGTGGCCGCAGGCCCGTTGGAACGACGCATTGCACGTCTGGTCCGACAAGAAACTGGCTTCCCGGTCGTGGCAGTCCATCGCGCCAGTACTCGCGAGGGCCCCCGAGGAGGTGCTGAGCCGTCTTGCGCACTCGCTCGGCCGTTGGCTCACGGCGGTCGCGAAGGGGCTCGAGGGCGACGACCAACTGTTCTTCGCCACGATCAGGCGAGTCCTCGCCCTCGACGTTCCCGATGCGCCTCAGAGCGATGAGCCGATCACCCTTGCAATCAATCACCCGATGGGTCACGTGACGGAGGCGTTGATCTTCTGGTGGTTTCGACAGTCGCCAAGCGATGACCAGGGCCTCCCCGAGCAGTTGAAGTCGATGCTGACGGAGCTTTGCCAGTTTCCCGGCGAACGGCTTCGTCATGGCCGCGTTCTCCTTGCCTCCCATCTCGTGGCCTTGTTCCGAGGCGACCCTGTGTGGACTCGGCAGCACTTGCTTCCTTGGTTCGACTGGAAACGCTCCCAAGCCGAGGCACGAGCCGTCTGGAGCGGCTACCTGTGGACGCCTCGCGTCGATCGCCCCCTGATGGATGCGCTCAAGCCCTACTTCCCAGCGACCGCGAGTCACTACGACGACCTCGGCAAGTTCAGAGAGCAGTATGCGTCGCTGTTGACCTTCGTCGCGCTTGACAAGGGCGACGCGTTCACGACGGAGGAACTTCGTGACCGCACAGGGCTTCTGCCGCCGGACGGTCTGCACGCCGCTGCCCGGACCCTGAGGCAGTCGCTTGAAGCGGCAGGGGAGCAGCGCGGCGAGTACTGGAACAATCGGGTCGTTCCCTACATAGGAACAACCTGGCCCTCGCGCGCAAGTTGCAAGACGGCAGAGATCGCCGAGGAGTTCGCTCGGTTGTGCATTGCCGCGGGAGAGCACTTCGGCGTCGCGGTGAAGGAGCTGAGGAACTGGCTGAAGCCGATTCGGTGGCCCAGCGCCGTGGTACGACTGCTTGCCGAGTCCGGGCGCTGCGAAGACCAACCTGAGCCCGCGCTCGACCTGCTGAGTGCCGTCGTCGGCGGGAGCACTCAATGGGCGCCTCGCGAACTTCGCAAGTGTCTCGATGGGATCAAATCGGGCTTGCCAGGTTGGTCTGCTGATGACCGGTTCCGGAAGCTGGATGAGGACGCGCGGAAGCGTGAGGGGTGAGGGACTGGGACGACCGCCGGAGTGAGCCCGGATCGCCGCACCGCGACTCGAAGGGCTGGACCGCAGGAGGGGGGGCCGCAGGGCGGGTCAGCTCACGAAGTGTGTAGAAACGTTGACTCTTACATGTAATAGTCGATACTATCGCACATGTCCCGCATCGACCAGTCCACGGCAGCCATCCGGCTCGCTGAGAATCTCGGCGTCATCCGGGTGCGGGATGCGATGGCGCATGGAGTGCACCCCGAGGTTCTCCGACGACTGACCCAGCGCGGTGTGATGGTGAAGGTCGGACGGGGTACCTATGCGCTGGCGTCGGCGGACGCCTCAGCCCACCGTGATCTGGCACTGGCCGCACTCCGCGTTCCGACGGGTGTCGTCTGCCTGCTCTCGGCGCTCTCGTTCCACGAGATCGGAACGCAGTTGCCGCACGAGGTTTGGATGATGATCGATCGACGGGCGCGAACGCCGAACGTCGATCACCCTCCGATCCGATTCGTGCGTGGCTCCGGCACAGTGCTCACAACCGGCCTCCAGCTCGTGGAGATAGACGGTTCTCGTGTTCGCCTGTTCGACCCAGCGAAGACCGTCGTCGACTGCTTTCGCTACCGCCGTCACGTCGGGCTCGATGTCGCGCTCGAGGCGCTGCGCGAGGCGCTCAGGGCACGCCGCTGCACACCCGGCCAGGTCTGGGAGTGTGCGGATCGATGTGGAGTCGGAACGGTCATGCGTCCGTATCTGGAGGCGATGGCATGAGTGCAGCCCCTGAGGATCGATCTCCCGAAGGCATGGCCCATTCGGTCAAGCAGCGCCTGCTGAACCACAGCCGAGGGACCGGCGAGGCCTTCATCTGGTCCTCGTGCGATTCGGCATCGAGCGGCTGCTCTACCGGATCGTCCGAGCGGGATACTCCGACGAGTTCGTCGTCAAGGGGGCGACGCTGGCGCGACGTGGAGCCGATTGGCCGGCGGAACTTCCTGTGGGACTGAGCGAGACCTTCGCGGCAAGTGCAGCGAAGCAGGCTCAATGGGCCGGATTCCTTCGCACGTTCTCTGAATCGCAGACCACGCCCACGCTCGCCACCGTCGTGGAAACGCTTCGTGGATTCCTCACGCCGGTGCTCCAAGTCGACGCGTCGACCGAACAAACCTGGTCCCCTGATGGTCCGTGGAGGTGAGCCGGCCCCGCTCGGCACTCGCCACACCGGCGCACGCATGACTCGACGACGTCGCCGTTGAGCGCGGCGACTGACACGCGGGGACCGAGGCGCCTCGACGACGGCGAGGACCTCGGCATGCTGCTGGCGGAGTCGGGAAAGAGGAATCAGGAAACAGGAACTCGGAACGAGGTCCACAAGGCGTATGTCGGCGTCACTTGCCTGCCAGCGCCTGGCGCGGCCAGGCAAGTGACGCGCGAGCCGTCGAGCGGCTACTCATTCCTCATTCCTATTTCCCCATCCGTGCCGCCCCTGGCCCCTGGCTCCCGCCCTCTGCGCCCTACCTGATCTCCACCAACTTCACGTTCCGGAAGTGAATCTCGGCGCCCTCCGACTGCAGGCAGATCCTGCCCGGCACTTCGGTCACGTTCCATGCGCGGTTGAGCTCTTCGCCGTTGACCTTGAGGATCACGTTGCCCTTGTCGACGACGATCTCGTAGCGGTTCCATTCGCCGGGCGGGTTCTCGTTGCCGTGGGTCTTGCGGGTGTTGCGGCCGTTGAGGCGTGACGAATCGGTGGTCATGGCGAAGTCGCCGATGTTCCAGAAGTCGCCGGCGCTGCCGCTCTGAAGCTGGGCTTCGACGCTTCTGGGCCAGACCTTGTCTTCACCCACCATGCGCAGGAGGACACCGCTGTTGCCAGGCTCCTTGCCCGGCGCCCAGCGCCACTCGAGGGAGAGGACGTAGTTGGTGTAGTCGGCGTTGGTGCGGATGTATCCCGCAGGCTTGCCGGAGCAGATCAGCACGTTGTCCTGCGTCGTCCACACCTCCTGGGGCTTGCCGTTCTCGAGGAGAAACGGCGTCCAGCCGGTGAGATCGCGGCCGTTGAAGAGAGTGACGGCGCCGGCCACCGGCTTCGAGGGATCGCGGAGCTTGATGTTGCGGAACCAGACTTCATCGCCGTGATCCTGAAGGGCGATGTGCCCGGTGGGCTGAATGCCGAATCCTTCGTAGCCCTTGAACTTGCTTGCGGCGATGCGACTGGCCCATTCACCATCGTCGACGCGGATGTCGACGACCTTGACGTCGTTGACGAAGTGACGGAGACGACCGTTCTGTCGAATGATGCGGGCCCGATTCACTTCGCCGGCGGGCTTCACCACCTTGCCCGCGGCAGGCGCGGCCAGGTCGTAGAGAGCACCCGTCGAATGCGGATCTTCAGGCGAGAGGCCGGCGCCGGTGTCGTCGATGACCTGAAACTCGGGTCCGGTCTGCCACGGGGTGTCGTGCTTCTCGGCGACGCCGAAGATGATTCCGCTGTTGGCCTTGGGCGTTGCGATCCACTCCAGGGAGAGCTCGAAGTCGCCGTACATCCCGGTGGTGATGATGTCGCCGCCACCGCCGGCCTTGTTGACCTTGAGCCAGCCGTTCTCGATCGTCCAGCCCCTGGTGGGGAAACCGGGCTGCTTGTAGCTGCGCCATCCGGTGGAGGTTGCGCCGTCGAAGAGCAGCGTCCAACCCTCGGCCACCTCGGCGGGGCTCAGGGCGTTGGGCATCGCCGAAGCATCGATTGAGACCGGAACGCCCGAGCCCGGTGTGCTCTGCGCGCCCGAACTGGTCACGGTGTCGGTCACGCTGTCGGCCACGGTCTCGGCCGAGGCGGTGGCGACGACGAGAGCCGCGGCGCACGCGAGGGCGAACTGGCTGGCGAGCGGGCTCTGCCAGTTCGCAGAAGGGTTGGGACGACGGCTGTGGTTCGCGCTGGTCATGAACGCAGGATATCGTTGGCCCGCCGCTCGATGCACTGGCCCCTCGGGGCGGTCTCGGTGGCGGGGGGACCCGTTCCGCGAGCCGGGGGCCCGGTGGTCGCTGAGAGGCATTCGATCCATGTCCACGCTCTTTCCAATTCCGGAGCCGGACTCGTCGGGTGACGCCTCGCGAAAGCGCGGTCTGGATCTTCCCGCGCGGCACACGCCGGAGTCGTCTGGCGTCATTCCGCTGGCGGATGAAGCTGTTCCGATTGACCGGCCTTCGCGGTCGCCCGGCTCGCCACCAGTGGTTCCGACAACGCCCGGCGCGACCACGAAGGGGTCCGCAGCCGAGGAGGACCTGGTCACCACCATCTGCCGCGGCTGCGGCTACGACCTGCGCGGTTCCGTCAGTCGCCGCTGCCCGAAGTGTGGCGCGATCCGGGCGCTCCGCCGAAGGCGTCGCGCCGTCGGTCGCGAGGAGTACGCCAGCCATCTCCTGCGGCGACACGCCTTCGTGCTCGCGTGCTTCGGCGTCGGGGCGAGCCTGATCGTGATGGCACTCCTCCTGGCAATCGGCGGTGGACGGTTCGCGGCGCTCTATCCGGTGGTGATCGGCGCCCAGACTCTCGCCACGCTGCTGGCGTACCTCCTCTTCGCCTTCCTCTGGCTCGGAAGCGACGATCCGATCCGGGTGCTCGCGCTACGGATGTTCGCCATCTGTGCGACCACCGATCTGGCCATTGTGGGGCTTTACATGCCGGGGATTCCGCTGGTCCCCGAACTCCTCTGCGCGCTGCTCTTCATCTGCCTGCTGATGGCCTGGTCGGAGCTCGAGTACGCGGATGCGATCATCGCCGGGATGCCGTTGGCGGTGATCAAGATCGTGGTCCTCTGGTCTGCGATTCTCCTCTTCACGAATTAAGGTCGGAGCCCGCGCCACGCCGATACCCACTCCGTGAGTGCTGTCTCGCGCCCATTGTTTCGAATCGACGCCGGCTGGCCCTTCGTGATCGCGGGGTTGGCCCTGCTTGTCGCCGTGGCGGTGCTCCCGGCCAAGCGCGGCGTCCACGAGATGGAGGGACAGCTCGCCAGTCTTCGAGATCATGAGGCATACCGCTTCGAGCGGCTCAACGCCTTCACCGAGTTTCTGGAGTTGCTGGAAGAGGGCGATCCGCAGCTCGTCCGTCGGCTGGCGGCATCCCAACTGAATCTCGTCCCCAAGGGCGAGACCCCGATCCTTCTGGCCTCCTCGCTCGACCAGACCGTGCCCGGCTGGATCGACGACACGGTGGAGTTTCGGATGACCGAGATCGCCCCGTATCCGGACACCCTGCTGATCCGCCTCGCCGAGGGACAGTGGCGCGTGTGGCTTCTGGGCGGCAGCGTCTTCGTGATCTTCATCGGACTGATGCTGGGTCCGGACATGGCCACGCCGCGACGACGTGGGCCGCGTCTGCTGACCAGCGACGTTCGACCGATTGGACTGCTGCCCGCAGGGGTGGCCGCCTCGGTGGGGGCTTCGGCTGGCACCGCGACCATCGACGCAATCGGGTCTGACTATCGCACGCAGCTCCAGGCTGAGACCGCCGGCGACGAGACGTGGTCGATCGAAGAGTTCGACCGCATGGCGGGAAGTGGGGCGGTGGCCGGGCCATCGGTCGCGGAGTTGGATGCGGTCGTGGCCGATTGGATGGAGTGCGAGGAGATCGAGACGGCGGAGGTCGGACTCTCCGACGAGATGACCGAGGAACTGACTGGCGAACTGACTGGCGCACTGACCGGGGAGTTGACGGGCGAACTCGAGGTTGGGGCACTCGCGGATGGGCTCGAAGCTGAGCTCGAAGAGTCGCTCGAGACTGAGTCGCTCGAGACTGAGT
>Ga0163151_10005827_pt1 | contig 15440 bp, 16 predicted proteins | sample OliLakLV19MP5IB2_FD_145596 | JGI IMG/M metagenome (GOLD analysis project Ga0163151, IMG submission 145596) | Freshwater microbial mat bacterial communities from Lake Vanda, McMurdo Dry Valleys, Antarctica - Oligotrophic Lake LV.19.MP5.IB-2 | ecosystem: Environmental > Aquatic > Freshwater >...
CTCTTATATTGATTGATGATCCACGGAATAAATGCTTTGTTTTCTTCCAACGCAATATCCATATCACCGTCGATTGCCGGAATAACTATGAGATCCGTTTTTTTAATATCCTCAAGTAATGCATTTGAATTTACCGTAAACAAGCCTCCACTTACCAGTGTCTCTGAAGTTAGTCCAACCAATTGTACTTTAAATGCGGGTGCTTGCCCTTGCATTTGAAAGAACTGATTTACCTGTGATAAAATCTGACGTGAGCCTTCTAAGCTTCCTAATATGGCTCCCTTTGGAATGATGCTGGAAACATACTTCATATATTATAAGTATGAAACAAAGGTATCAAACTACTCTGTCGCAAACAACCCCTTAAATTGACGGAATTACCCTCCATCGGTTTCATTTTTTGCCCTGTATGTTTGCAGTGTCGAATTAATCAAACAAAAAAACATGAAAGAAATTAATGCATATTTAACCTTCAATGGCAACTGTGCCGAGGTGATGAACTTTTACAGGGATTGTCTGGGTGGAGAGCTCTTTTTACAAACAGTAAAAGAATCACCTATGGCTATAGATTGGCCCGCCCAAATGCAAGACCATATACTTCACGCAAGTCTAACTAACGGTTCAATGGTGTTATTGGGTTCGGATATGGGTGGAACTGATGGGAAATTGGTAAAAGGCAATACCATTTCATTATCACTGAACTGTTCCACAGAAGCAGAACTTCAAAAATCTTACGAGCAACTATCAAAAGGTGGAAAAGCCACCAGATCCTTACATGAATTTTTTGGTGGAACCATTGGAACTGCAACTGACAAATTTGGAATCGAATGGATTTTTTATCACAATAAGAATAAATAAACTCAAAAAGTATGAATACAACAACCTTTAAAAACACAACTCGTGCCTCTAGGATTCTCTTCTGGGTTAGTACTTCAATTATATTCTTATTTGAAGGAGTAATGCCGGCACTTACCTCACAAACCGAAATGGCCAGACTAGGAATAAGTCATTTACAAAATCCCGTCTATTTCGGCATCACATTGGTAATTTTTAAAATAATTGGAGCGATTATTATGATGATTCCCCAACTACCAAAAAGAATAAAAGAATGGGTCTATGCCGGATTCACTTTCAATTATCTGTTTGCTTCAATCAGTAATACTGCATTTGATGGCTTTGGATTTGTAACATTTTTTTCATTAATAATTCTTGTAATCTTAGCATTGTCTTACATAAATTATCATAAATTGCAAGATGCACCAAGATGGTGTAATGGCAAACTTTAATACAAAATTTATAATTATAAACCTTTAAAAATATAAAACAATGGCAAATCAAATTTTTGTAAACTTTCCTGTAAAGGATCTGAAGAAATCAATCGAATATTTTAAACAATTGGGATATACTTTTAATCCTATGTTTACTGATGAAAACGCAACTTGCATGATAATTGACGAAAATATTTTCGCCATGCTTTTAACCGAAAAGAGGTTTAGCCACTTTACCAAAAAGCCAATTGCAGACGCGTTTAATACCACTGAGGTATTGGTAGCCCTTTCTTTAAACAGCAATGAAGAAGTAGATGCTATTGTAAACAAAGGGTTAAAGGCAGGAGGGAAAGAGCCACGCCCGGCGGAAGATATGGGATTTATGTATAACCGAGCGCTGGAAGATATAGATGGCCACATCTGGGAATACTTTTATATGGAAGTGACTAAATTTCCACAGCAATAAAACTTATATTGAAAAAAAGATTAAAAACGAAAATATAAAATATACAATTATGACAAAAGAAATATGGTTAAACCTCCCGGTAAAAGACGCTAAAAGATCAAAAGAGTTTTTTATCAAACTGGGTTTCGAAATGATAGAAGAAAGATGCAATGATCAGATGACAGCAATGACTATTGGATCGAAAAAAATTGCAGTGATGCTATTTTCTGAACAAATGTTTAAAGGGTTTGCACAAAATGAAATTTGTGATACAAAAACAGGATCTGAAGTACTTATTTCATTCGATGCCGAAAGCAGAGAGGAAATTGACGAGATTGTAAAACGTGCAGAAGCTGCAGGTGCAAATATATTCGGGAAACCGTCGGAGATTCAGGGTTGGATGTATGGATGCGGTTTTGCTGATCTTGACGGACATAGATGGAATGCATTATATATGGATATGGGTAAAATGCCAAAATAATATATCATGGACAAAATAAAATTTACAATCGAGATCAATGCTCCACGCGAAAAAGTGTGGAGTTCATTGTGGGAGGATGCCAATTACAGAAACTGGACCAGTGCTTTCACCGAAGGATCTTATGCCGAAAGTGATTGGAATGAAGGAAGCAAAATTCTTTTTCTAACTCCAAAAGGAGCGGGAATGTATAGCAAGATCGAAAAGAAGGTTGCTAATGAAATGATGTCGTTTAAACACTTAGGAGAAATTAAGGATTTTAAAGAATTACCCAAGGATGATAAAAGTGCATCATGGAGTGGTTCATGCGAAAATTATTATTTAAAATCGACTGACAACGGGACACATCTTACTGTTGAATTGGATGTTGTTCCGGAGTTTGCGGATTATTTCAACGACATGTTTCCGAAAGCCTTGAAAAAGGTAAAGGAGATAGCGGAAGGATAGTTGAAGGCTTTTAATTTCTCCCGCAGATTTACGCAGATAAAAATGATAATACGAACGTCACTGAATTCTGTGGGAACGAAAAAATCAGCGATCACAGCGGGAGAGAAAATTACACTTTAGAAAGCAACCTTCCAATGATCATCACCTCGAAGAGATGAGTAAAAATAGATTCAATAGACATACTATTCCTCACAAATTGAGAAAAATTATTATCAGGCGGATCCATAGATGCCACTATATATCCGCTATGAATGTAGCATGTGTTGTAGAGTTTTGAAATATTCGCATCTGTTACAACGGAGTTGGGAACAACAATCCCCATTACAGCATATATAAATGTAAAGAGGATAATAATAAGCAGAAAGATATTGGCAGCTCCCAATAATGCATCACGAATTTTTAAACGTTCCCCAAACACATCGGTAACAGCTTCATAAAAACTGGTAAAGATCATTATGAGTGTTATGGTAGTTGAAAACCCCAGTATGAGTCGGTATTCCTGAAAATTTGTTTTCTCCAGTCCAATAATAGTAGCTATGAATATAAGTACCGTTGCAAAAGTTAATGCTGATGCCAGCGTGTAAAAATACCATCGCTTGTTAATGAAGTGATACAAAAAGAAAAGAGAAACTGTAGTAAGAGAAAGAGAGAATAAAAGATCCATCCATGCGGCCATAACCTCTGTAATAAAATAATTACCGGTTCGTGATGCAGGTACAATAAATACGTTTGATAATAAACTTAATGACTGGCAAACCAACAACCATATATATAAAGGTCCGCGACGTTGGTCTATTTTGGGATGTGAACTACTGCTTGCCATAATGAATGAAGGTAGTATAAAGATATATAAAAAATGGATGCAACCATTTCCCGCATTAGGCTTGGTTATTAGAGAAAACCAAAACCCATGATCCAAATAAATAAAAAATTAATGACTGATTATTTATGCTATGCAACCTTTTTATGCGTAACGGCTTCTATGTGTTACCTACCATGATTATAAAAGCACAACTTCCAAGCGCTTAAAGATCCGTCTTTCCCAATTGCCACTAAAAATAAAATCAAACACTTAAAAACAAAACACGATGAAAACAAAACATGCTGTAAAACTATGCACTTTATTCAGTAAAATTTCATTTTCACTCCTCATCCTTTGCTTTCCTGCCAGGGCCCAAAATATGAGTTTTACTGGAGATGAGTTTTACTGGAGCGGAAGCAAATAAAATATGCCAGGGCAGTTCCCTTGTAAGTTATAACGAGTATTCGAGTATGCCATCCTCAATTGTATTCGGAGAAAACACTAAAATAAAAAGTGAATCCACCATGAGTTTTCTTTCTCAGGTTTTACAATTTAAAAACGGAGATGAACTAGTAGAGTATAAAATAGAACATGATAAACTTGGATATACCCACCATCGTTATCAACAATATTACAACGGAATAAAAGTTGAAAATGGCCAATATCTGGTCCATGAAAAAAAACGGAATGATCTATTCGGTTAATGGTGTTTTTATAGATCGACTTCAACTGGATGTTTTGCCAAATATATCTACTGAATTTGTTATTCAAGTAGCTTTAAAAGATTGTAATGCTATAAGATTAAATGGGAAATGCCCCAAGAAGAGTTGCTCATTAAAGAAATAAAAAGTGACTCCTTGGCCACATATTTCCCAAAACTAGAGTTGGTGATCGTTGCCCGTAATTTTGACTATAAAAATCATGAGCTGCATCTTTGTTATAAAATGGACATATACGCCGATCTCCCAATGAGTAAATATCTGTATTATATTGATGTATCTACAGGAGAAATAATCGCTAAAGAAAATCAAATTTGTGGTGTGGATGCACCTGCAACAGGAAATACATTATACAACGGTGTTCGACCTATTATAACAGATTCATTCGCCCTTAATACCTATCGTTTGAGGGAACTAACAAGAGGTTTAGGAATTGAAACATACGACATGAATACGTCGACCAACTATGGAACTGCCGTTGATTTTATCAATAACTCTACTGTTTGGAACACCGCTTCTAATTTTGACCGAGCAGCTTACGATGCACATTGGGGTGCCGAAAGCACTTACGATTACTATTTTAACGTTCACGGAAGAAATAGCTTGGATGGTGCGGGATTAAAACTCCGCAATTATGTTCACTATGATGTGAACTGGAATAATGCATACTGGAATGGCTCCGTAATGTCGTTTGGCGATGGAACTCAGGTTGCCGGTGGTTGCAACCCATTAGTATCATTAGATATTTGTGGTCATGAATTAACTCATGGTTTAGATTTTTATACTGCACATCTATTATATGTAAATGAGTCAGGTGCGCTTAACGAATCATTTTCTGACATTTTTGGTATTAGTATAGAATTTAATATAACTCCAGGACAAGCAGATTGGACATTAGGCGAAGATGTAATGGTAACCCCGGGTCAGGCCTTCAGAAATCTAGCCAACCCAAATGCCTATGGTCAACCGGATACTTATTTGGGAACAAATTGGCATTCGATTTCAACTGACCAAGGTGGTGTACATATAAATAGCGGAGTGCAAAATTATTGGTACTATTTACTTTGTGCTGGTGGTGCTGGTATAAATGATATTGGCTCCAATTATAATGTTACTGGTATTGGTATTGCAGATGCTGAAAAAATCGCCTATAGAAACCTAACTGTGTATATGACCAGTTTTTCCAATTATGCTGATGCCAGAGCATATAGTATACAGGCAGCACAAGATCTTTTTGGAGCTTGTTCGCAACAAGTTATTTCAACTACAAACGCCTGGTATGCTGTTGGAGTTGGTCCAGCATATTCTGCCACTATTGATGCCGACTTTACAGTAAATGCAACCAATAGTTGCTCTCTACCATTTACTGTAAACTTCACAAACACTTCAGTACATGCAACCAGTGCATCATGGAACTTTGGTGATGGGGATGTAAGTAATATCTATAACCCAACCCATGTATATACAACTCCTGGAACTTATACTGTGCAGTTAACTTCGGGTAGTTCATGTGGTCCTTCAGATCAAATTAGTTATTCATCACTAATCACTATTTCAACTCCAACACCACCAACAGTAAATGGTGACAGTGCATGTACACCTTCATCATTAAATTTATCGGCAAATGGAAGCGGAACATTAGAGTGGTTTACTGTACCAATAGGTGGTGTTTCAATTAACACAGGAAATAATTTTGTCACACCTGTATTAGGAACAACAACAACTTACTATATACAAGACCAAATTCCGGGAACTACAGGTTTTTGCGGCATAGCGGATACATCTGCTGCCACAAGTGCCAATTATGGCAATGTATATGAGGCAAACATGATCTTTGATGTACTACAGCCATGTACATTAAAAACGGTACAAGTATGTGCCTATAATGCAGGATTGAGAAACATTACTTTACGCGACAATGCGGGTAATACATTACAAGACACCACGGTTAATTTACCCTTGGGTACAAGTATCATCAATTTAAATTTCCCTTTAGAGGCAGCTACTGGTTATAGACTTGGTGGTGACACCCTATCACTTAAAATGGATTTTATGAATATAAATTATCCCTACAATTTAAATGGTGTAGCTTCTATTACTGGTTATACATGTCCCTATCCACCAGTTCCATTATATTTATTTTTCTACAATTGGGAATTTGAGACCATGCCATGTTTAAGTTTAAGAACACCTGTTGATGCATACATTTGGAATATTTCAACTCCAACTATTAGTGGAGTTGGAAATATATTATCATCTAGTTCGGCCACCGGAAATCAATGGTATTTAAATGGATCCTTAATTTTAGGGGCAACTACACAGGATTATACAGTTTTGCAAAATGGGAACTATACCGTTGAAGTAACTGATGTACACGGTTGCACTGCTGTATCTGGCATTAATACCTTCTCTAATCTAGGCATTGAGGATGGTGTAGAAAACAATATTATTTATATCTACCCAAATCCAAACAAAGGAATATTTAGGATAAATGCAGGAGACATTGTTCAGGGAAAGATTCAAATATTTAATACACTAGGGCAGATGATCCATCAAACCAGCGATATTTTAAATGAGATTAATTTATCTACTCAGCCAAAGGGAACATATTATTTGAGACTATTTAGCGGAGAAAAAATTTACTCTCAAAAGATTATTCTTCAATAAAAATAACCAGCCCGATAAAAAAGATTGCCGTTGCACTTTTCGTAACGGCAATTTTTATTTTATCCTCTCAGCTGATAGGCCTTTGGTTTTGTAAAAGCTCTCAATCCCATGTGTGACAAGGTAGATCCAAACCCAGAATGATTTCTTCCACTCCATGGAACAGGAGCCGAAACTCTGTCGCAACAATTCCAATAACCGGTACCGGCATCTATTTGCGACAATATTTTTTGGGCTCTATCAAAAGTTTTTGAATACACGGCAGCTGTTAAACCGTATTCGGTATCCTGCATAAGCTCCAACGCTTCTGCATCATCTTTAACTTTCATGATACCAATAATAGGTCCGAAACTTTCATCCATCATAATGCTCATGTCATGATTTACATCCACCAAAACGGTAGCTTCATAACCGTATCCCTTTCCTTCTTTACGGTTTCCACCAATCAAAACTTTAGCTCCTTTTTCTACTGCTTCTTCCACCTGATCTTCTAAGAAATCTACCTGCGGCTTTCTACTTACTACTGAAATGTAAACTCCATCTTCAGTTGGCAAACCAGTTTTCCAAGATTTTACTTCATCTATAAATTCCTTTACATAATCATCATAGATCTTTTCATGAACATAAATACGCTCAACGGCACAACAACTTTGACCATTGTTATAAAAAGCGCCATCTGCTGTTCCTGCTGCTACCGATTTTACATTCTCAATATCATCCGCTATATAAACAGGGTCCTTACCACCTAATTCCAATTGACAAGGAACCATTTTAGGCGCTACTTTTTCATAAATAATTTTTCCTGTTTTATAAGAACCGGTAAAGAAAAACCCATCAAAAGGCATGTCTAATAATATACTCCCCACTTCACCTGTACCAACGGCCACTTCAAAAACATTCTCGGGTATTCCTGCCTCTTTCAAATATTTTTCAATTTCCAACCCTGTTAAGGCAGCATGTTCCGATGGTTTATACATAACTGTATTGCCTGCTAATAACGCCGGAACAAAAACATTTACCCCCACATTATAAGGAAAATTCCAGGCCGAAATATTACATACAACCCCCAATGGCTCATACACAATTTTTTCCGTGAGATCCTTTGATTGTGTCATGGTTTCTTCACTCAAATACTTTTCAGCATTCTCAGTAAGCCATATCACACGACCTGCAGCACCATTGATTTCGTTTCTACTTTGTTGTAAGGGTTTACCTACTTCGGAAGTTAAAACTGCAGCCAAAGATTCAACATTCTTCTTAAGAAGCTCTGCAAATTTTTGAAGAATTTTTATTCTCTCTTTTAATGCCACATCATTCCATGCCGGTTGAGTATCTCTCAGCGAATTGTATTTATCTATGATTTGGTCTTCGGTATGCTCAGGAAGATTTGTAATAATTTCTTCTGTAGCCGGATTAATAATTTCCATTCTCTATTTATTTATTGCTGATAAAAATGATTCTCTAATATTTTTTGAGAACGAAACAAGCGACTCTGCAATTTTCAATCTTTCGGGATGCCACTGTACACAAAGTAAAAATGGCTTGTTGGTTTTATCGCTATATTCAACAGCCTCCGCAACATCATCTTCCGAAACGGCTGAGATCATTAGTTCATCTGCTATTCTTCCTAAACCTTGATGATGGGCTGAATTGACTTTTCCTTTATCCCTTCCTGAAATCTTAAAAAACAGGGTGTTTTTATTGAGAACAACCTCATGAACCCCATCATCAAACTCGCCTTGTTTTTTATGATCTGCTTTCCCTTTTTCTTCCAGGTCTTGTATAAGATCACCACCCAAAGCACAATTCACCAATTGCATTCCTCTGCAAATTGCCAATACAGGAACATCATGTTCTTTGGCATAATTAAACACTTTCAATTCAAATTCATCACGAGGAACGTTGAACTCATTGGGTCCACCAGGATATTGAAGTCTTTCGTTTTTATAAAATTTCGGATGTGTATCAATTCCTCCGGTTAAAACAATGGCATCGCAGCTTTTAAGATCTTCCAAATTCTGAGTATCGTATGATAAAGTGATGATTTCAATGTTCTCATCTTCCCCTTTAATCCAAGGAGCATATAAATGAAATTTTGAATCGGATTGTGTAATGCCAATTGTTTTTTCCATGGATTTAAAATTCAGATTTATGGGGAGCCGTGCAATAGCGCATCTGTAATATCGTCATCGATTTGGTACTATAGAGCTTCTGCATATAAATATCTAAAATCTTCTCTTGAAACAGGTTTCGGATTATTGGGATGTGCAAAATCAGCAAATGCCAAATCTGCCAATGTATCTAAATGTTCTTCCTTCACCTGAATATCACGTAAACGATGTGGAATTCCAATCTTCGAATTAAAATCAAACAAATATTGAACAACCGCTTCTCCGGTTAGTTCCTTTAAATTTAATGTTTGCGCAATTCTATGAAATTTATCTTCGAAACCTGCTATGTTAAATTTCATTCCGTAAGGAATATTTACAGCGTTTGCCAATCCATGATGAGTATCCAACAATGATGACAATGGATGTGCCAACGAGTGTACTACACCTAATCCTTTCTGAAATGCAATAGCTCCCATCATGGAGGCCAACAACATTTCTGATCTCGATTGCACATCCGGATTTTTAACGGATTTCTCTAATGATCCTGCAATCAATCTCATTCCTTCCAAAGCAATTCCATCACACATAGGATGGTAATTTTTTGCCAGAAATGCTTCCATGTTATGGGTAAGTGCATCCATTCCTGTGGCGGCTGTTACAAAAGCGGGAAGTTCCATCGTAAGCATCGGATCAGCAAAAACAATTTTCGCCAATAATTTTGGTGAGAACAATATTTTTTTCTGATGTGTTTCATCATCAGCTATAATAGCAGAACGACCTACTTCAGATCCTGTTCCTGCAGTGGTTGGAATCGTAATAAAATGAGGAACCTCATTGGTAATATATACATCACCACCAATTAAATCATCATATTTAAAAAGATCTTCTCTATGATTTATTTGAAGAACAATAGCACGGGCAACATCTAAAGCAGCACCGCCACCAATACCAATCAAACTATCTCTTCCAGTTGCATCCCATTGTTCGGTACCTTTATAAACATCACTTTTAACAGGATTCTTATGAATATTTGAAAATACCTCCACCGAAATTCCTGCCGTTTGAAGATCTGCAACAATCGTTTTAAAGAATGAAAGTTCTGCAATTACCGGATCGGTAACGATCAATGGTTTTTTAAGATTATTATTATTTAAATAGGGGGTCAGCTCTTTTACTGCACCTGCTCCGAAACGAATAATCGTTGGAAAATTGAATTGACGAACAACATTAAAATCCATAATGAAAACTTTCATCAAAATTAGGAAAAAGTTTCATGTGGTGGATTCATTGGAATAGATCCGACCCCTCCAGGGTCGTATTTAACCTTGCCCTAATTCTGCTATAGAGATTTGACCCCTTTTGGGGGTCATCATCTCCCTCGCAAAAAAATTTTCATTTGGGCTTGATACTAGTGGATCATTATTAATTCCGAAACATGCCAAGTCCTCGTCTATCCCTGTTATATAGCAACAATGACCCCATGGGGTCAAATCTCACTGACAAAAAATTTCATTTGGGCTTGATACTAGAGGATTATTATTAATTCCGAAACATGCCAAGTCCTCGTCTATCCCTGTTATATAGCAACAATGACCCCATGGGGTCAAATCTCACTGACAAAAAATTTCATTTGGGCTTGATCCTAGAGAATCATTATTAATTCCGAAACATGCCAGGTCCTCGTCCATCCTTGTTATATAGCAACAATGACCCAAAGGGAGTCAAATCTCCCTGACAAAAAATTTCATTTGGGCTTGATCCTAGAGGATCATTATTAATTCCGAAACATGCCAAGTCCTCGTCTATCCCTGTTATATAGCAACAATGACCCCATGGGGTCAAATCTCTATAGAAACAGGAATCATTTTTAAGAGTCGACCCCAGCGGGGTCGGATATATTCCAAAAATGAATATATTATACGAAACCAAATTTGCCAAATTTTATGTCATCTACGTATTCTCAAATTTATATTCACGTTGTATTCGCTGTAAAACATAGAGAGAGCCTTATCGCCCCAAAATGGGAATGTCAGCTTCACAAATATCTCACGGTATCGATCCAAAATAATGGGCAAAAAATGATTGCCATTAACGGAATGCCCGATCATATTCACATGCTAATCGGAATGAAACCAAATTGTAATCTTTCAGATCTTATTCGAGAAATAAAAAAATCATCGTCTAATTGGATAAATACAAACAAATTGGTTACGAGTCATTTTAATTGGCAAGAAGGTTTCGGAGCATTTTCATACAGTCAATCATCACTTGACAATGTTGTGAATTATATTCATGAACAAAAAAAGCATCACGCCAAACAAAATTTCAGAGAAGAATTTGAAACTCTTCTTCAAAAATTTAAGGTAAATTACAAAAAAGAATACCTCTTTAATCAAGTGCTATAGAAGCAAATATATCTAGCCCTATATAATTTCGAAATATCTTTTCTTCTCCCAATCGGTTACCACCTTGCTGTATTGCTTCCACTCCCATTCACGTGTAGCCACAAAATGATCCACAAAACCATTCCCAAAAAGTTCTTTTGGAATTTTAGATTGTTTCATTGCTTGAGTTGCATTCCATAAATTAGAAGGTAAAACACCATGGGAGGTTTCTTTATATCCATTTCCTTTGGTAGCGGGTTGTAACTTCAATTTGTTTTTTATTCCATACAACCCACTTGCTAAACAAGCAGCCATTGCCAAATATGGATTCACATCAGAACCCACCACACGGGTTTCTACTCTGCACGATTTATTTCCACCAGGCAAAGCACGCAAGGCAACGGTGCGATTATCAATAGCCCAAGTTAATGTTGTTGGCGCCCAAGCACCTTCAACCAATCTCTTATATGAATTTACTGTTGGAGCAAACATGGGTAAAATAAAAGGCATGCAATACAATTGCCCAGCAATATATTGCTTAAACAATTCACTCATTCCCTCTTTGTCATCTTCACTGTGGAATAAATTTTTATTCGGTCGTTTATCCCATAAACTTTGATGCACATGACCACTACATCCCGGTAAATTTTCATCCCACTTGGCCATAAACGTAGCCATGATACCGTGCATATAAGCCAATTCTTTTACAGAAGTTTTAAAAAGTACGGCTCTATCCGCTGCTTCTAAAATTCCTGAATAAGTAATAGCCGCTTCGTAAACTCCGGGGCCCGTTTCAGTATGTAATCCTTCTAAAGGAATATCAAAACGTTTTAATTCATCAAATATGGCAGAGAAAAAATCATTTCTTAGGGTACTTCGTAAAATAGAATATCCGAACATTCCCGGACTCAATGGAGTTAACCCGTTAAATTTTTTTTCATTGGCTGATTGCGGAGTTTCCTCAAAATTAAACCATTCAAATTCCTGACTAAAAAATGGAACATACCCAGCTTTGTCTGCCTGTCCAATTATTTTTTTCAAGAGATTTCTCGGACAAACATCCGCAGGATTTTCTTTTTCATGAACAAGTTCACATAAGAAAAAGGGAATCTCATTTTCCCAGGGAATTTTACGAAATGTAGAAAGATCTATTCGGGCAGGAGAATCCGGATATCCATTGTGCCACCCTGTGTATTGAGCATTGTCGTAAGCAACATCATTCGCATCCCAGCCAAATACAACAGCACAAAAACCAAGATTTTCTTTTACTGAACTTAAAAACTTTTCGGTGCTAATGTATTTACCTCTAAGCACACCATCAATATCAGTAATGGCAATCTTTACTTTTTGATCAGGATGATTTTTTACGTAATCAATTATTTCTGCTTCTGTCATGAAACTGGCTTTTTATAAAACAACTTGAATAATATGTACGATAAAGTTAGCAATCCCACATAAATAAGCGCCAGATTCCAGGAATAAAAACAAATGAGAACCAGAGTAACCGATGCTATTACAAGAGCAACAACAGGAGTTAGCGGGTACATGGGCACTTTAAAAGGTCTTGCTGCCTTCGGTTCTTTTCTACGAAGTACAATTAAAGAAAGCATGGCCACTACATAAAGAGTTAATGCTCCTAATACTGCAATAGTAATAATATCTCCTGTTCTTTCTGTAAATAGAATAGCGATTCCGATAACCATGTTGAAGACTAAAGCATAAGCAGGTGTTTTGAATTTTTTATTGATGATTCCTAAAAACTTAGGAGCAAAACCCATTTTCCCAAATTCAAATGTTGATCTTCCAGCAGCGAGAATGAGTCCATGAAAAGAAGCAACCAAACCAAATAAACCTATGGTAACCAACACATGAAACATAACGCCGTTATTGCCTACTACTTTTCCCATAGCCAATGGTAAAGGCGAATCCGAAACTGCACCGGTAGAATCAAACACAATTGCCTCCCAACCTGCAACCCCAACCGCCGAAATAAAAGTAATAATGCACAAGGCAACCAAAGTAAGAATGGCCCAACCAAAACCTTTTAAAATATCTTTTTGCGGATTTCGTGTTTCTTCCGCCACATTTGCTAAACCTTCAATACCCAGAAAAAACCAAACGGCAAATGGAAGAGCTGCAAATATTCCAGGAATTCCATTAGGAAGTGAATTTTTGGTAACGTTACTTACTTCAAAATGTGGAAGCGTAACACCTGCAAAAATCAATAATTCAACAACTGCAAAAATGGTTATGATTAATTCAAAAGTTGCAGCGGCCTTTACACCTGAAATATTTAGCAGCGTAAAAATTAGATATGCTACTATTGAAATATGCAATACTTCAAACTGGGGAAAGAATAAATGAAAATAGGTTCCAATGGCTGCGGCAATAGCGGGTGGAGCAAAAACAAATTCAATAATCTGCGCAATTCCTGCAATAAATCCTACATCTTTTCCGAAAGCACGATTGGCGTAATCAAAAACGCCACCCGCTTTAGGAATAAAACATGCCAGCTCGGCGTAAGAAAAACTAAAACAAGAATAAAGAATGATAATAAAAAAAGTAGCGATGGCCATTCCCAAAGTGCCACCTTCCTTTAATCCCAGGTTCCAGCCAAAATACATTCCGGAGATAACATAACCTACTCCAAGACCCCAAAGCATTATTGGAGTTAATGTTTTTTTTAAACCATTGGATGGGCTAATTTCCATAGTGTAATGATAATAAAAAAATGGCTGCCTTTACGGGTGTTCCACTGTATCTTTTTTGTATGATGTTTTAACCACAGAGGACACAGAGTCTTTTACACAGAGGTTACAAAGCATCCACTCTCAGTGTCCTCTGTGGTTAAATTTTTTATTTAAGATATAATATTCCCAGTCATACAAAAAAGGATGCCGCTGCACCCCCGGGCAGTAAGTGCTAACATTAATCGTTAGTGCAGTTACGTAACATAAAACAATCCATTGCATTTAATGAATTTTATATATATTTAAACAAATAACGTAAATGGAGTGGATCATAGCAATTCTTGTAATTATTACCATTATATTTTTAATTGTTAAGTATCAAAAAAACGAAACGATTAAGACTAACAATGAACCTCCTAAATTTCCCACCTCGTGGAGAGCAATTCTCGAAGAGAAAGTGGAATATTATAGAAGCCTTACTATTGAGAAAAAACTTCTTTTCGAAGATGACATTGTACATTTCTTCAACACAGTAAAATTCGAAGGAGTACAAACAACGGTAGACATTACGGATAAACTTTTGGTTGCCAGTAGTGCAGTTATTCCGGTATTTGGTTTTCCTAACTGGCAATATCATTTTCTAAAATATGTGGTTTTATACCCAGGTACATTTGATATAAATTTTAAATTCGATAACAAAAGCGAATACATTACCGGTATGGTTGGTAGCGGTATTATGGAAGGCAGGGTAATCCTTTCGAAACAATCTTTACATTTAGGATTCGCTAACTCAAGAGATAAAAAAAATGTAGGCATCCATGAGTTTATTCATTTACTGGATAAACAAGATGGCGTAATAGATGGAATTCCCACTTTCCTCAATGAAAACGAATATGTATTGCCATGGCTCGAATTAATTCGTTCCAAAACAAAACAGATCATGGAAGGTGAGCATAAAGACATTAATCCTTATGGAGCAACTGAGCAGGTTGAATTTTTAACTGTAGCAGGAGAATATTTTTTTGAAAGTCCTCATTTGTTGGAAAAAAATCACCCGGAGGTATATAAATTGTTATGCAAAGCATTTAATCAGGATACCACGGAGCTCCTTTCTGCAACGGCAAAGGTGAGACCCAAATTGGGAAGGAACAGTCCATGCCCATGTAACAGAGGAAAGAAGTTTAAGAATTGCTGCATGGAAAGGTAATTTTTGCATCTTTGAAATCTAACCCATGTATGTACAAAGAAAATACAAGAATAACGGAGTCCATTTGATGATTTGGATATATGAACATAAAAGAATAAATTTGAATAAGCCGGACCCAAGTCGGGGTTATGCACCCATTTTAGGGGGGATAACCCCGACTGAGTCGGGGTTATAAGTAAGTTAGCCACAACAGCCACCCGTACTGCAAATGTGCCGGTATATTAC
>Ga0163151_10005829_pt1 | contig 15438 bp, 20 predicted proteins | sample OliLakLV19MP5IB2_FD_145596 | JGI IMG/M metagenome (GOLD analysis project Ga0163151, IMG submission 145596) | Freshwater microbial mat bacterial communities from Lake Vanda, McMurdo Dry Valleys, Antarctica - Oligotrophic Lake LV.19.MP5.IB-2 | ecosystem: Environmental > Aquatic > Freshwater >...
ACCTTGACGGCGCGGCCATCGGCCTCGCGGGCGAGGAGGGCGGCGTCGATGGTGAAGTCGGCGTCGACGCGGCGGCCGAAACCGCCGCCCAGGAGAGTGGTGTTGACGGTGATGTTCGCGGGCGGCATCTTGAGCACACCCGCGCAGGCGAAGGTCGCGATAGACGGGCTCTGGGTCGGCGACCAGATCTCAAGTTTGTCGCCGGTGAATCTGGCCGTCGCGTTCATCGGCTCCAGGCACATGTGCGCGGAGTGCTCGGCGATGAAATCGGCCTTGAGCACGCGCGCCGCGCCCTTGATGTTGGCATTGCCGGCGCCGTGCTTCTCGACCTCGACCCCGGCCTTGGACAGGTCCGGGTCGGACGCTGCGGCGACGTAGTCGCGCCCGACGGCATCGGAGTTGTACGATTTCGCCGGTGCCGCGTTGGCCCAGGTCACCTTGAGTGCGTCCTTGGCACGCTTTGCCGCCCAAGTGCTGTCCGCCAGCACGCCCACGCCGTAGGGCAGGGTCACTGTCTTGATGAAGCCCTTGACCGCGCGGGCGGCGGTGTCGTCGACAGTGACGGGCCTGTCCTTTTGCACCGGGGCGCGCAACACGGCGCCGTGGATCATGCCCTCGATGCGCGTATCGATGCCGTATTTTGCCGCGCCGCGCGTCTTGTCGGCGAGGTCCACGCGCGCCACATCCTTGCCGATGAGGCGGAAATCCTTCGCGGGCCGGAGCATCGCCGGCGTGACTTGCGGCAACTGCGCCGGCACCGTCGCGAAGCCGGCGATCTCACCGTAGCCCATGCTGCGGCCCGATGCCCGATGCATCACCACGCTTTTTTCGGTGGTAAGTTCCGCCGCCGGCACGCTCCATTTTTCAGCCGCCGCGTTGACCAGGATAAGGCGGGTTTGCGCGCCGGCCAGACGCAGCAGTTCGTAATAGCCGCGCGTGGTGCGCGAGGCGCCGGTAGCCATGATGCCGCCGAAGAGCTTGTTGCCGAACAGCTTGGGATTGTGCGGCGATTGCACTGCCTTGACCCTGGACCAGTCGGCGTCGAGGTCTTCGGCCAGGCACAGGGGCATCGCGGTCAGCGTGCCCTGGCCCATTTCGGAGCCCGGCGAGAGAATCGAGATGGTGCCGTCGGTGGCGATGGTCACCCACTGGTTGGGCGCGAGACCCGCGCCTTGCGCGAGCGCCTTTTTCGAGGCGGTGAGCGCGGGCACGCCGAAGGCGACGCCGATGGCGATCCCGCCCGAGCCTACGAGGAATTGACGGCGCGACAGTGCGAGGGTCTTGATCTGGTTTTTCATGTTCGCTCCCCTTTACGCTTTGGCCGTCGCCGCGCGTTCGATGGCGCGCACGATCTGGTTGTAGGTGCCGCAGCGGCAAATGTTGCCGGCCATGGCCGAGACGATCTGCTTGCGCGTGGGCTTGGGCGTCTTCTTGAGCAAAGAAGCGGCGGTCATGATCTGGCCCGACTGGCAATAGCCGCATTGCGGCACGCCTTCGGCGACCCACGCCTGCTGCAAAGGATGATCGCCATTGGCCGACAGGCCTTCGATGGTGGTGATCTTCTTGCCAGCCACCGCCGACATCGGGGTCACGCACGAGCGTGTCGGCGCGCCGTTCACGTGCACGGTGCAGGCGCCGCATTGCGCCATGCCGCAGCCGAACTTGGTGCCGGTCATGCCAAGGGTATCGCGCAGCACCCACAGCAGGGGGGTGTCGGCGGCCGCATCGGCCTCGACGGTCTTGCCGTTCACGTCAAGTTGCATGTTTTTCTCCGGGTGTCGTTGGTGGAAAAGCGCGGTGCCAAGAATGCACCGATTCGGGCAAAAAGTACAGGCGGAATATTCTGTTCGACATGCAAACGCGGCGGCCGCGCGGGCCCGTGCTTCGCGCCCGAAGTAGCGATGCCGATGTTTGCGCGGCGGCGCAATCAGTGCCGCCAGACGATCGAGCCATTGCAGCGGTGTTGGCATCAGGCGCACGCCGCCACCCGGGCCGGGCTTCACGCTCTCCTAGACCAGATGCCCGGGGTCGATTTCACGCAGCCGTTCCAGCGCAAAGGCGGGACGGGCGCAATACCTCAGCAGACGTTCCAGACCATCGCGCTTATGGGCCTCGATGCGCACCTTTACATCGACCGGGAAGCCGGCGCCGTGTTCCCACGCGGCCAGCACCCGCGCGTGCTGTGCCAACAGCAGTCCGCGCCGCAGGGCCGAGCGCAGCATTGGCCGGCGCACGGCGGCCTGAAGACTATTCGGCCGGCTGGGATGACGCCCAACGACCAAGGTTAGATCGCGCGAAGCCACGACCTGAACCGCCGCCTGTCGTGGCGGCTGTAGGTGTGCAGCGCCTCCGGCCGCAGCGCAGGGGCGTTAGGCTGCGGAGAAAGCGACGGTGTACTGCGGGAACGCCTTCAACACTCGGCCATCCGCCGTCAGCATCTTGACGCCAAGCCGTAGCGCAACTGAAAAGAACTCGCAGTCGTAGGCAGTGCAGCCGCTAACGCGAACAAGTTCAAGCACGCGCTGCGAATCAACCTCATGTTCGTTGCCCATCATCAGCGCTTCAGCCTCCCTCTGAATCTCGCGCACCGCTTCAAACGTCAGCTGCTTGCGTCGTAGATAGCCGGCGAAGAGGTTTCGAAGCTCGCTACGCCAATGCCGGATCGGCCGCAGATTGCCGGTACGTGGCGAAGGCGTTGGGCCTGTCGGTACCGCGTGTGGTGCTGTTGCGCGCCGATGAGGTGATTGAATGACAACCTCACAAAACCGGATGTAAAGCTTTCCCGTTCGGCAGGCGATAAACCGAAAAGTCCTTCGAGTCGATTGTGAGGATGTCGAGCACATCAGTCTGCTGCGCCACCCAGATCAATGATGCGTCGGCCAGGTCCATTGGCAGATCGCGGTATTTTTCTTTCCAGTCTGCAAGCACGGCAAGCGCGGATTCATGCAATTCCACCACGCTCAAACCGCCGCCATTGGCCCAGCGCAGAAAGTCGATTTGTCCTGGTTCCGGCAGAAAATGGCAGGTTTCAGCCAGCACCGGCCAGGTAGTCAACATGCGGCCGTCGAAGCGCCGCAGGTAGGATGCGACGCGCCGGTGGTGCTTGTCGGACCGGTCAGCGAGGGCGATCAGGGGGCCGGCGTCAACGAGAATGCTTGGCACTCAGCTTTTCCGCCAGATACCGCTTGCGGTTCTCCGCCAAATCACCCTTGCCGCTCGAAAAACTGCCGACCACGCCGTACTCGCGTGCGAGCTGGTAAGGCGTCTTGCTGCTTTTCGTTGCGGAAGCTAAATGATCCACCAGCAGATCGTTGATCAAGCGGGTCTTGCTGACGCGGCGCGTTTTGCAATAGCTGTCGAGCTGTTGGCGCAGATGTGGTGGAAGGCGGACGGAGAGTGACATGATGAAAGAGCGCCGTGTTTTCTGTATTACGATAATACGCCATTCAGCGGCAACCTGCTGCGCACTGCCCGATACGGCGACATGGCACCGGAATACGGCTGGTTTTTCGTGATTTGGCGAAGCTCTATCGTGGCTCGCACCATGAGTAAGCTGGCCGGGGCCAAGCGCTTCGCCATCGTGTTCCGTCCCGGCATGGACAACAAGAAGCTGGCGCCGAAATTCGACCTGATCTGCAAGCTGGCCTAAGCGGCCGGCGATGTGACCTTCGGCGTTGAGGAACTCAAGCTGGTGACCACGCCAGGCTACGCGCCGATGCGATGCGCCGGAAGCCTGCCGACATCGAGCAATTGAAGCCGCTGGAATTTATCGGGGTGAACCGCCAGACCTGGGAGCGCCGCAAGTGACTGCTACAATTTCGGGCGTCAACCTCGGAAGGGTAAAGCCATGACCACGGTCGATATCTATGCAGATACGAAATCCCCCCGCGCCAAGACGGCACGCAAGCCCGCTGCGAAGAAACCGGCTGCGAAGAAGCCCGCTGCCAAGAAGCCCGCTGCCCGAAAGACGATATCTGCCTATGACCGGGGCATCAAAAACGGCTGGGGATTCCTCATCGAAACGATGTCACGCGAAGCCGTCAGAAAGCTGAAGGCCATGTAATGCGATTCATGCTCGATACCTCGGTCCTGATCGAGATCGAGCATGAAAATCCGTACATCCTTGAGCGTCTTTACCGTTTCAGTCCCCGTAATGTCGCGATGTCGGCCATTGCCCTGACCGAACTACAAGTCGGTGTGGAGCGCGGTACCCTCAAGGCAAAAAACAAAGCCAGGCTGGCCGCCCTGGTGAAGAAATTCCAGCCACTGGCTTTTGACCAGCGCGCCGCGATCTCCGCCGCCAAACTCCTGGCGATACATGAAATCAAGGGCAACCAGTCGGCTACCTTTGACCTTCTCATTGCCGCCCACGCCAACGCGCTGCACGTACCCGTGGCCTATCGGGACGGCGACTTCGACCGTTTCGCGATCAAGAAGCAGCTATGGTCAGACAAGTGACCGACTCGGCTCCATGGCAGCTATCTAGCCCGCCCTACGGAAGCCCGACGTAGGCCGCCGATGGCCGTCGCGGTTGTCGGGAACCACGGTCACCGCCTTCTGGTTGACGCGGCTGACGGTGCCGGAGATGCGAGCGCCATCGCGGTCGTTGAACATGACCCGATCTCCGATCTTGAATTCGGCGCGCTTGGCTGGTCGGGTGGCCGTCTGCGCGTCCCCTGCAGGGTTGACACACAATGCTTGCGGGTTCATGCTCATGCAAATGGGTGGTGGCGGGCTGCTGCCCCTGCCACAAGGTTCACCAGACACCAACAGGAGACATCATGACTTGTCGTAGAACCGGTATTCTTGCCGCGCTGGTCACAGCGCTCATCCTCGCTTTCGCGGGGTCTGCCGTCGCGCAGCAGAAGTTCACCTTCAAGCTGGGCTGGGTGACCCCGGAGAATCCGCAAGACCCGTATGCCGCCGGCGCGATTTTCTTCAAGCAGACCGTCGAGCGGCAATCCGGCGGGCGCATCGAGGTGCAGCTATTCCCCAACCGTCAGCTCGGCGACGAGAAGCCCCTGCTGGAGGGTTTGCGTTTCGGAACCGTTGACGCCGCCGTCATCACCAATGCGGTGATAGCGCAAGTCGAGCCGGCATTCCAGGTCAACGACCTGCCGTTCCTCTATCGCAACGAGGCCCAGGCGCACAAGGCGCTGGACGGCAAGATGGGGCAACTGCTGGCCAAAAAACTCGAGGCCAAGGGCATCGTTTCGCTGGCCTACATGGAAGGCGGCTTCCGCCACATGATCAACAACGTGCGGCCAGTGAATCGTCCCGAGGATATCAAGGGCGTGAAGTATCGCGTGATGCAAAATCCGGTGTATATCGAAATGTTCACCGCGCTGGGCGGCAACGCCGTGCCGATGGCCTGGGGCGAGACCTACACCGCGGTGCAACAGGGCACCATCGACGGGCTGGAGTTGCCGATCGGGCCGATCGATTCGCTCAAGGTCAACGAAGTGACCAAGTTCCTTTCCCTGACCAACCACACCTACTCGATGATCGCGCTCCTGGTGTCGAAAAAATCCTACGACAAGCTACCCAAGGACCTGCAGGACGTGGTGCGCGAAGCCGGCAAGTCCGCGCTCGGCCCGCAACGCATCGCCGCAGCCGCCAACGGCAAGCTGCTGCTGGTGGGCCTGGAGAAAAAAGGCATGAAAATCAACTCGATTGCCGACAACACGCCGTTCCGCAATGCGGTCAAGCCGATGTACGAGAAGTTCAAGCCGTCAATCGGCGCGGACGTGATGAACGAAGCGCTGCTTGCGGTCAAGTAGTGGTGCTTGGTACTGCGGCGGGTCGGGTGGCGGAAAGGGTTGCCCGGCGGTCGCCGCTATCGAACAATGCGAAATTCATGACCCAGGCTAGCCTCTGGCGAGGCGGTCATGATTTTGGCGGCGATCGGTAGCATGCGCGCATTGGTCCGCTTCAACGACCTGGCCGCCAGCCTTGTCAAGGTGCTGGTGGTGGTGATGGTGCTGCTAATGCTGGCCGCACTGTCGGGCCAGATACTGCTGCGTTACGCTTTCAACATGGCGCTCAGCTGGAGCGAGGAACTTGCGCTCGCCCTGATGACCTGGACTACGCTGCTGATGGCCGCGCTCGGCGTCAAGGAAGGGTTTCACGTGCGCATGGCGCTCCTGATCCGGCGCCTGCCCGCTCAAGCGCGGCTGCGCGCCGAGCAGGCGATCAGCCTGGCCACCGCCGCCATCGGCGTCTTTCTCGCATGGTCGGGCTGGCGCTATTTCTCCGAAACACGCGGTTCCACCTCGGCGGCCATCGGCTACCCGAACGAAGTGGTGTACATCTCGGCCCTGGTGTGCGGCGTGCTGATCGCGCTGTTCGCGCTCGAGGCCATGTTCGAGGGGCGCATTCCGCCGGACGAAGAGCAGGGCGGCTGAAATGTCTGCCACAGCCTGGATCCTGTCGGCCGGATTTGCGGTGCTGCTGCTCGCCGGATTCCCGTTTGCCATCGCGCTTCTGCTGATCACCGCAGCGGTACTGCTGGTGGCCGACATCGAGTCTGTGCTGCTGGCGCAGACCCTGATTGCCTCGACCCAGTCGTTCAGCCTCCTGGCGATTCCGTTTTTCATGCTGGCCGGCGAGATCATGTCGGCCGGCGGCCTGTCGCAAAAACTGATCCGCGTGGCCGATGTCCTGGTGCGCCACCTGCCGGGCGGCATGGGGCATGTGACGGTGGTATCGGCATGCATCTTCGCGGCGATTTCCGGTTCGGCACCGGCCACCACGGCGGCGATCGGCACGATCATGATTCCGGCGATGGTCGCCAAGGGCTACAACCGCGGCTTCGCCACCGCGTTGGCGGTCAGCGCGGGTGTGTTGGGCCCGCTGATTCCGCCCTCGATCGCCGCCGTGATCTGGGGCGTGATCGCAGAGCAGTCGATCGCGCGCCTGTTCATGGCCGGTGTCGGCCCGGGCCTGCTGCTGGCCGGCGGGCTGATGGCGATCACGTATTTTCACGCCAGACGCCATGCCATTCCGCGCGAGTCGCGCGCGACCCTGCGCGAAATCGGCACGGCGCTGCGCGAAGGGGGCTGGGCGCTGGCCGCCCCCGTGGTGGTGCTGGGCGGCATTTATGGCGGAGTGTTCACCCCGACCGAAGCGGCGATCGTTTCCTGCGTCTACAGCCTGTTGGTGGGCATGTTCATTGAGCGGAAGTTGCGCCTTTCAGACTTGCCCGACCTGGTGCTGCGCGCCATGCGTATCACCGCGATGGTCATGTTCATCATCGCCGCTTCGGCCGGATTTGGCTGGCTGGTGGCACAGGAGCAATTGGCCCTCAAATTGGCGACCTGGCTGTCGGCCAGCATCAGCGAGCGTTGGATCATGCTGCTGGTGGTCAACCTGTTCCTGTTCGTGATCTGCTCGGTGATGGACGAGATCGCGGTGATGGTGATCCTGGGGCCGCTATTCATCACGCTGGCAACCAAGTTCGGTATCGACCCGATCCACTTCGGTGCGATCATCGTCACCAATGTCGCCATCGGCATGGCGGCACCGCCGATCGGCTACTGCCTGTTTGTCGGCATGGCAATCTCCGGCCTGTCGCTGGCGGCGCTGGCGCGCGCCATCTGGCCGATGATCGTGCTGATGTTGGGGGTGCTGATGCTCACCACTTATGTACCGGCGTTCTCGCTTTGGCTGCCGGGGTTGGTGTATCGCTGAAGTGACGTCGCCACAAGCGCGCGGGCGCCGCTGCAGCGTGCCTCGCCCCTTGCTAGGTCTGCTGCAAGGGAATATCATAGTTTCGCAATCGTCATATCCAACCGGAGGCATCATGAACATGATCGAAGTGCTGGAACCCGAAGGCCAGGTGCAGAAGCTTGCACCGCTGCAACTCAACGCGGTGCCGCCGCTGGCCGGCAAGCGGCTGGCGATTCTCGACAACGTCAAGCCGAATTTCAAGTTGCTGGCCACGCTGTCGGCTGAAAAACTGAAGGCTGAGTTCGGCCTGGCCAGCATTGAACATTTCCAGAAGGAGAACGCCGCCGTCGGCGCGGTGCCGGAACTGCTGGACCGGATCGCGCGCTCAGCCGACCTGGTGCTGACCGGTTCGGCCGACTGAGGGTCCTGTTCGTCGTGGAGTGTCCACGACCTCGTTGAAATGGAACGCCGCGGCGTTCCCGCCGTTGTGCTGACTTCGTCAGCCTTCTATGCCAAGGCCCTGTACGACGGCCGCAGCCTGGGTGTGCCCAAGCCGCGCATCGCGCAGTTCAAGCACCCACTGGGTGGCCTGGACGAAGCGCAGGTCGCCCTGCGCGCCGAGAGCATGTATGCCAGCCTTACCGAGGCGTTGGCAATGGAGGTGCCGCCGGTGGCGCCGCCGCGCAGCGCCACCGCGCAGCGCATCACCGCGCCCGGCGACCCTGCCGAGTTGCAGGGCTGGTACGCCGAGCGCCGCTGGAGCGACGGCTTTCCGGTGATCGCCCCGGTTGCCGATGCTGTCGCCAAAATGGTTGCCGGGTCGCGCCGACGCGGCGAGGATTTCGTCGGCATCATTGCGCCACGCGGCGGTATTGCCACTGTCGAGCAGATCGCGGTCAATGCGGTGATGGCCGGCTGCCGGCCGCAGCATATGCCGGTGCTGATCGCGGCGGTGGAGGCGATGCTCGAACCGCAATTCAACCTGGCGGCGATCCAGGCCACCACCCACCCGGTGGCGCCGCTTCTGATCGTGCACGGGCCGATCGCCAAACAACTCGGCATGAATTCCGGCGCCGGTGCCTTCGGGCCGAATTCGCTGGCCAACGCGGTGATCGGTCGCGCGATAAGGTTGATCCTGTGGAACGTAGGCGGCGCCTTGCCGGGCGACGTCGACCGCTCCACCCAGGGCGCGCCCAGCAAGTTCAGCTTCTGCATCGCCGAGAACATCGAGGCCTCGCCTTGGGGTTCGTTCATCACCGATCGCGGCTTTGCCGCCGATGCCAGCGCGGTCACGGTCTATGGTGGCGAACCGCCGCACAACATCAACGACCACGAGCACGGCGATCCCGAGGGCATTCTGCGGGTGGCTGCCGATGCCTTGCGCGAGATGGGCCACAACACCTGGTTCCTGGCCTGGCACGGGCAAAAGGAGTTGATGCTCATTCTCGGGCCGGAGCATGCGGCCAGCGTGGCAAGCACCGGTTGGTCGCGCAAGCAGGTGCAGGAGTTCCTCTATCGCACCATCAGCCGCCGGCGCGACGAGTTGATGGCCGGCGGCATGTATGGCATGCGCGACTGGCCGCCCGAGTACAGCGAGGGGCCGGCCGACAAGCTGGTGCCGGTGGTGCCAAGCCCGAAGGATATTCTGGTGCTGGTCGCAGGCGGCACCGGGAAACACTCGTGCGCGCTGCCCAGCTTCGGGCCGACGGTGTCGGTGACGCGCGCGATTCCGGCGGCGTAGCGCGCTACGTTCGAGGGGTACCCGGCGGCTTGCTCGCCGGGTACGTCGCCGGCTGTACTCCACACTGCGTGGCGCAGTGGTGTATTTGTTGTTGATCGGAGGCGACAAGTCCACCCGGCAGCGGGATATCAAGAGCGCGTTGAAGATGGCGCGCGAACTGAGACAGTAGAGACGGTCAAGACGAAATTTGCATCGTTTGATGCGGCCGACTATCTGGCCTACGAAGACACCATCGCCGAGGCTTTGATCGCTGCGCTCGAAGTTCCGAACCCGGACATGTTTCTAGTCGCGGTTCGCGATTGTGGCGCGTGCCCGAGGCCTGACGCAGCTGGCGAAGGATTCCGGATTGGGGCGCGAGAGCTTGTACAAGGCGCTGGCCTGCTGAGCGAAGCCGCGCTACGACACCATGCGGAAAATCATGCGTGCTCCGGTGGTTAAGTTCCCGGCATCGGCAGTGCATGCCTGATGCATCTGTCGGTACGCATGAGACCAAGAGTTTTTCGCATCAACGGTTTCAGGCCGGTATCGACTTACTTCAAGCCGATCAAGAACCTGTTGACCCGCTTTACGCATTCATCAAATGTCGGATCAAAGTCGAGTGTATCGATGGCGTCAAAAGACTCTCGCAGAATTGCCTTCCGGGATTCCAGTTGCGCCAAGAACGGCTCGCGATGTTTCATCAGGAAGGCGCCTGCCTTGGTGAGGCTTGCCGGTTCTCTCCGGATCACGAGAGCCAAATCGAAAAGGTCTCTCGCCGCAACCTGGTCACCGCGATGCCACATTTTTTTCGCAATGATTTCGGCTGCAGTTTCGACGCGCACCATGCGGCCAAGCAATGCCAGTTCTTCAAACGGATCGTCAGTGAGATTGGGGGCGGCGACGAAATCAATCTCGCCGTCGGGCAAGACCAGTTTCACATATCCCGCAGCTTCAACGTAATTTCGGGTGATGCCTTCCGCTACATCGCTCAAGCGAGGTGTGACGTAACCGAGGTATTGCGTGTCGGGCACAAAAATATCCACATCCTTGCTCATGCGATGGCGGTATCGCAGCATGAGCGCAGTGCCTCCGCCGAACGTCCAGAATGGAACCGTCCCCGACTTGTCTTGCAGATCATCCAGTAGCCGCAACGCGTGCCTGAAGAGCCTTTCCCAAGGCTTCGGCACTTGCTTGAGCACTGTCATGCAATCAATTCCCGTCTGGTGGATTGCAAGTCATGTGCCCACTGGTGAATGTGCTTCCAGATCTTCTTGGGCGCGACATGCTCTTTCTGCGCCGATTCCTCGACTGCCTTGACGAGTATTTCAAGCGGTGCCTCGTTGATCAACGACGCTATCTGCGGCCGGAAGCCTGACGGAACAATCCCGCTTCCCAGCGCTTCCGCGAGATTCTTTTCGTCAATCTTGTGCCGATGGCTGACGCCCGAGGTAACCGACGCCATGAACAGCCCATTGCCTTTTTCCGGTCTGGCCGTCGCGGCAAGGCTGATCCCGAGAATGCCTGTCAGTGCAATCAGCTTGGCGACTCCCAGGTCCTTGATCGTGCCTCGCTCCAGTTGATTGATGGTGACTCTGGACAGGTCGGAAAAATGGCCAAGTCGCTCCTGCGAGAGGCCAAGCTGCTCTCTCCTGGAACGAACCATTGCACCGATTTCCGCGATCTGCATCTCAGAGCTCGCTCTGGATTTGACGAAACCACTATATCAATTGCTTCTTAAATAGTAAAGTATAGTTTACTATTGTTGTTTGGGTGTTCAGGCGGGGTAGCCTTGCAGTGCGATCTTGTCCCCACCGGCAAGCGCGCGTGCGCGCGGCTGTGGTCAGTGCGCGATCCGCTTCTCCACCATCTCAACAAACCCCGTGCCGACCCGGACGGCCACTGGCGATCGCGCAGCGCCAGCAGCAGCCAGCGCTGGTTCCGGATCATGTTGAGCCGCGCGAGTTTCAGTCCCGTCGCGAAGGCCGGCACCTTCCGTTTCTTCGCCATGTCGATGGATTTGATGAAGCCGCCAGCGCGCGCGCCCGGATCGACCTGTTGCAACACAGGTCAAAACGGTCTGCCGACAAAGGCGTGGCGGCCGAGCACCTCAACCGCCGGCGTCGTCTTGCGCGCGCTTGAGCTCCGGCCCGAGCTTGAATACCCCCGACGCACGTACCGCCGGCGTGCCGTCGGCGCGCACGATGCATTGCGCGAACACCATGTTGCCGGTCACTCGCAGTACATCGGTGCGTGCTTCGATCCAGGCGCCCAGCGCTGCCGCCGCCAGAAAATCGGCGGAGAGATTGATGGTAGGCAGGAAGCGCTTGAGCTTGGCCTGGTAGTGCGCCGCCATCACCATCGCGATATCGACGAAGGTCAGCAGCATGCCGCCGTGGCAGATGTTCGCCGGGTTGCAGTGACGCCGTTCCACCTGCAGACCGAGCACGAGTTGATCGCCATCGCGCCTGCGATAAAGAGGGCCGTTGACGCCGATGAACATGTCGGCGGGGCCGGCGGTGAGCGACTTGAAGCCGGCTGGAATTGCCGACGGCGCCGGGTCGGGTGGCGGGGCTGTCATGCGGTCATTGTAGATGGGACGGCTCCGCACTTGTGTGGAAGGTGTCATCGACGTGGATCCGGCCCTCCGACATTTCATCAGCGATGACAGGCAAGTCGCGGGCTGGAAGGCATTGCGAGATTCGATGACCCCTTTCGAGCAAGCGGTTCTGATCGTGCTTGCGAAGCGGTTGCCGCCGATGGGCCGGGAAACCCTCGAGTTGCTGGCTCGGGCGGGCCCGCCGGCACCAACGGTGGCAAGGGTGCGTGCGGCCGTGGAGCGCTGGCGCAAATCGGGCGTCGTCACCAAGGATGACGCTGACGGCCTCATGGTCGAAGACCGACTGTTCGCGGAGGTTCTCGTATCACCCCGAGCGATCCGAACCTGAAACGAGGCGCCTTGCTGCTGAAGCGACTGCCTGAACCAGCCCTTCGATGGTCATTGACTTTCCAAAACTCGCCCCCTAACATCGGCGTGGTCGATCACACAAGCGACATGCGCAAACCGCGAAGCGCGTTCCGCCCACATTCGGAGAAAGAGACAATGGTTCGAAAACTGACAGCACTGGCGTGCGTTGCGGCTGTGCTCATTGCAAGCCTGGCAAGAATTGGCGAAGCCCAGGCACAGGCTCGCTATCCCGACAAGCCGGTGCGCATGATCGTGCCTGCGCCGCCCGGCAGCGGGCCCGACGCCATCGGACGCATCCTGTCGGCCAAACTTGGCGAGATGTGGGGCCAATCGGTGTTGGTCGAAAACGTGGTCGGCGCCGGCGGCAACCTCGGTCACGATCGCGGCGCCAAGGCGCCGCCGGACGGCTACACCATGTTGATGGGGCTGATCGGGCCGATGTCGGTGGCGCCTAGCCTGGGCGAGAAGATGCCCTTCGATCCGGCCAAGGATCTTGCGCCGGTGACGCTCTTGATCCGGCTGGCCAATATCCTGGCGGTGCATCCGAGCGTGCCGGTCAACAACCTGCGCGAATTGATCGCCTACGCCAAGCAGAACCCGGGCAAGTTGCGCTATGGCCATCCCGGTTCCGGCACCTCGAATCATTTGTCGGCCGAGCAGTTCAACATGATGGCGGGCCTGGCCATCAGCGGCGTGCCTTACAAGGCCAGCTCGCAGATGACCACCGACCTGCTGGGTGGCCACATCGAGATGATGTTCCACAACGCGCCGGTGGTGCTGCCGCATGTGCGCTCCGGTGCCTTGCGCGCCATCGCCATCACAGGTTTGCAGCGCAATCCGGCGGCACCCGAGATCCCCAGTCTCAACGAGGCTGGCGTGCCGGGTTATGAAGTCACCGCCTGGTACGCGATGTATGTGCCGACCGCTACGCCGGCTGCAATCATCGCGCGCCTGAACGCGGATATAGCGAAGGTGCTGGCAATGCCGGACGTCAAGACCTGGGTCGAGGCACAGGCCGGTGCCGCAGGCGGCGGATCACCCGAGGCGTTGGCGGAGTTTCAGGCGGCCGAAACGGTGAAATGGCGCACCCTCATCAAGGCCGCCAACATCAAGCCGCAGTAGTCGCCAAACCCGGCGCTCAACGCAAACCGCGCAGCCGCGCGGTGACCCGTTCGGCCGTTTCGCGGGTATCCCGCTCAAGCGCGGCGCGCTGCTTCGCTGCCACCTGTTCGGAGACGGCGACGATCGAGATCGCCCGCTGCACCAGGTCGGCGCCCGCCACCAGGGCGGCCACGATGGTGAAGCCGGCGATGTAGTTGCCCTGATCGACGGCGAAACCGTTGGCACGCGCCGCTTCGACCTGGTGCAGCCATTCCTCGAAGCTGGGCGCGGCTTGCCACTTGAGCGCGGCGAAACGCTGTTTCAGTTGCGCCGGATTGAGGCTTGAAGCGGCCGCCACGCAACGCCCGGTGGCGCTGATATACGCCGGGAAGCGGCTGCCGACGCCGACCTGGATCTGCAGGAAAGTCGGTGCCTGGGCCACCGCCACTACCACCATGCGTTCGCGGCCGTCGAGTTCCACCGCGGTTGCGGTGGCGCCGTACTTGCGCGCGATGGCTTCCAGCTCGGGCTGCACCAGTTGCGCGAACAGATTGCGCCCCAGCATGTCGTGCGCCAGGGTCAGGAGCCCCAGTCCGAGCGAATACTGCTTGCTGCGCGGATCGACCTGGACCAGCCCGTCGTCGGCCAGGGCGCGCAGGATATGCAGGCAGGAACTCGGCACTACCAGAAGCTCGCGGGCGATCGCGTTGACACCCATTGGCTCACGCATTCTCGCCAGCAGTTTCAGCACGCCAACGGCGCGCGCCACCGCCGGCGCCTGATGTGTGGGTGCGGGTGCAGGCGCGGAAGGGGCTTGGGTTTTTGCCATGCTTGCAGGGCTTTCGTGCTGGTTATGCGTGGTACTCGCCCAGGGCAGCGGCCTGCGCCGCCAGGGCATCGCGCTGTTCGGGTGCGGCGATGGCGATCATCGCCTTGGCGCGTTGCCGCAGCGTCATGCCGCGCAGGTGCGCGCTACCGTGCTCGGTGACGATCACGTCGACGTCGCTGCGCGCGGTGGTCACCGGACCGGACAGCCTGGCTACGATGCGCGATACCCGCGCCGTGCCGGCAGTGCTGGGCAGGGCGATGATCGACACGCCGCCGTCGGAGCGGCCGGCGGCGCGCACATAGTCGACCTGGCCGCCGATGGCGCCGATGTAGTCTGTGCCGAAGGCTTCGGCATTGACCTGCCCGGTCAGGTCGACTTCAAGCGCGGAATTGATCGAGGTCAGTCGCTTGACGCGCGCCAGCGCTTGCGCACCATGCGTGGTCTCGGGCGGACACAGCAGAAACGCCGGGTTGCGATGCACGAAGCGGTACAGGCGCGTGCTGCCGATCAACACCCCGGTGATGGTCATACCCGCATCCACACCCTTGTGGGCATTGCTGACCGCGCCGCATTCCATCAGGTCGACCACCGCATCGCCGATCATGCCGGAGTGCACGCCCAGGTCGCGCCGGGTCGCCAGCAGTGACAGAACCGCCTGCGGCAGGCCGCCGATGCCCATCTGCAGGGTGGCGCGATCAGGAATGAGCGGTTCGACATTGCGCGCGATGCGTTGTTCGATGGTGCCGATCGCCGCCGCTGACACTTCGAGCAGCGGGCGTTCGGTTTCGATGACGTAGTCGATCTCGCTGGCTTTGAGCGCTTGCACGCAGGGCGTCTGCGGCGCGTTGTGGTTGACCTCGGCGATTACCACGCGGGCGCGCTCGATTGCCGCGCGCATGTAGTCATTGGCCAGCGCGAAGCTGTATTCGCCATGTTGATTCGGCGGGCTCACCTGCACCAGCGCCACGTCACAGGCGATGAGGCCGCGGCGCAACAGTTCACCTACCTGTGAAAAGTGGCAGGGAATCACATCCATGCAGCCCGCGCGTATCAGGCGCCGGTTGGTGATCGCGCCGCAAAAGCCGCTGAAGTCGAAGTGATCGCGCTGCTCCGGCGCGAAAGTGGTGGTGATGCCGACGCCCAGGAACACATGGA
>Ga0163151_10005830_pt1 | contig 15437 bp, 8 predicted proteins | sample OliLakLV19MP5IB2_FD_145596 | JGI IMG/M metagenome (GOLD analysis project Ga0163151, IMG submission 145596) | Freshwater microbial mat bacterial communities from Lake Vanda, McMurdo Dry Valleys, Antarctica - Oligotrophic Lake LV.19.MP5.IB-2 | ecosystem: Environmental > Aquatic > Freshwater > Lake...
GGATCGGGTTTGCCCCCTCCGCCTTTGCGGCCCCGGAGTTGCTCCCGCAAATAAAGGTTCTCAGCCTGGAGTTTCCGCCCTTGGGCGGCCAAGGATTCCACCAGATTCAGCAGCAGATGAATGCACTACCGCGCACGCTCGTCGTGAATACTCACCAAATCGACGCTCGCCAAATCGACTTGCTTCAGGATCTGGTCGACCGCACTCTCCGTAGGTTGGCTGCCACTCATCCAGTTCAGATTAAAACAGCCGCGGCGGAATGTCCAGAGAAATCAAACAAAACTAATCAAAAATGTTGCAGAGTTCCGGTTGGGTTTCCAGCGCCCCCTTCCCGTCGGCCTTCGACGTTCCCCGAATTATTGAGAAAATACAGACGTTGCGAAGGCTCGGTTCGTGGCGCAAACGGCGATGCCCGAGGAGTCCGGGTCAATTCAACACCCATAGCCCTGCCGCGTCCGCCGCAAACGCGGGCGGCTTCCTTCAAACGTCTCTATCCGAACTGACCCAGCGCTCTGGGTGTCGTCAGGCCCGGGCACTAACGCGCCGGGTCAGTCCAGATAGAGATATAGCGTTTACGCGGCGAGTCGCGCGATGTGCGCTCCCTCGGCAAGCTGATTGATCTGTGCGATTCGGTGGAGGACACGGGTACTCGTGTGATATTTCTGCTCGGCGGTCTTCGCCCTCGCCCAGGCGCCCAGATCCGCTCGTAAGAGTTCCATCCATCCGTCGTTCGTCATGTGCAGGCTGTCCATGATTAGTATTTCGGTGGCTTCTCCTTTCCCGCACAGACGAACAAAAGGCGAAGACGATTGGGATTGTTCCGTAAAACCATCGCCGACGTCGTCAAGTATGGCGGCCACCAGGGACTCGCCCGCGGTCAACCCGTCGCGCTTCTGCACATGGAGAGCAGCACAAAGTCGGGGGTCAACCAAGAAATCGCCTTTGGAATCAACAGCGACCTCCAGTCGCCGAACCAGTGTGATCGCCAAAAACTCCAATGTTTCGATTGGGCAAAAGTGCGAATAAGATGAGTCATCTCGTTTGGAATCATGTGCATGCGATACTCACCCCCGACTTTGTGCTGCTCTCGTACCGAACGTTTTCCTCTGGATGAATTCACGGACGCCATCGGCGTGGTTGCTTTAGCGAATGAGCTTCAATTGGTCAAGTAGGCTATTTTGCCGAACTAACCCGAACGACCGAAAACTTAGGCCAGAAGTTCCTTTACAACCGTCCCTGCCACAATCGTGGGCCGCTCGAAGCGGCCGTTGTGGAGGTAGGTAAGGTCGATATGGTTCAGGCCCATCAAGTGAAGAATGGTGGCGTGAATATCATGAACATGCGCCGGGCGTTCTACCGCCCGCAGGCCGAGTTCATCGGTACTCCCGACGGTTTGCCCGGGCTTTACGCCGCCGCCCGCGAACCACGTCGTGAATCCCCAAGGGTTGTGGTCCCGCCCTTTGCCCTTTTCGTTAAAAGGGGTACGTCCGAACTCGCCACCCCAAATTACAAGCGTGTCGTTCAGCAAACCTCGCGCTTTCAGGTCAGCCAATAATCCCGCAATCGGCTTGTCGGAAATCTTGCAATTCTTGCTGTGATTTTCCTCCATGTCGACGTGCGCGTCCCAGCCGCTGCCGCTGCTGCAATAAAGCTCGATAAACCGGACGCCGCGCTCCACTAACCGGCGGGCCAGCAGACAATTTCGCCCGAACTTTTCCGTAATTTCTTCGTCCATGCCGTAGAGCTTCTTGGTAGCGTCGGATTCCTTCGAGAGATCCACCGCCTCAGGCGCCGCTGACTGCATACGATAAGCCAACTCGTAGGATTGTATGCGGGATTCCAGATCGAGATCCGTTTGCTTATCCCGGCCGAAGTGCTCGTTCAGCGACGCCATCAGATCTAACTTCCCCCGCTGCTGGTCATTTCCAATGGTCTTCGGCGGAAGTACATCGAGAATAGGGGGCCCCTCATTGCGGAAGAGAGTTCCCTGATAGGTTGCGGGAAGGAATCCGTTGCTCCAGTTATTGGGACCGCCGATCACTTCTTTGTCATCGGTGAGAACTACGAAAGCGGGCAGGTTCTCATTCGCAGCGCCCAGTCCGTATTGAACCCATGAACCCAAGGAAGGCCGTCCCGCCAAAATGGAACCGGTGTTCATCTGACACACCGAACCAACATGGTTCAAGCCGTCAGCTTGGCACGACCGCAATACGGCGATGTCATCCATGTGCTGGGCAATGTGAGGATACCAATCCGACACCCACTGACCGCTCCTCCCATACTGTTTGAAGGTCCGCTGCGAGGGCATTAAGGTGTTGTTGCTCGTGCCCATCGCCGTAATCACCTTGCCGAACGATGGCGGCAAGGGTTGACCCGAAAGTCTTTTCAATTCCGGTTTGGGATCGAACAGGTCGATGTGGCTCGGGCCGCCTTCCATGAAAAGCCAAATCACCGATTTAGCCTTTGCAGCGTAGTGCGGCGGTTTGGCGGCCATGGCATTGCGACCCTTTACGGCGGCGGCAACTCCGTCACCGGCCAACAGTGATCCTAAAGCGAGGGCGCCGAAACCAGTCCCGGCATTTGCCAAAAAGTCCCTTCGGGATGCCGCTCGCACAAAATGCGGAGCTGTAAGTTTTGACATTTCTGGTCCTGTTCCTACTCCTGATAGACGAATTCGTTCGAGTTTAGAAGGGAATGGCAGAAATCGACGAGGGCGGCGAGACGCGCCGGTTCACCCTTCTCGGGAACGTTCGTGGGTAAGGCAATGCTCTCCCCCTTTGCAATACGGCTCTGAATAATTCCCCGTTGCTTTTCGAGGAAAGTTAAGACCGTATCCGTCTCCCAGCCATCAGGCTTACGGGAATAAGCCAACAAGTAAGCTGTTTCGACCTGCAACTTGGGATCAAGCCCGGCCTTTCCGAGCACTCGGCCCGCAAAGTTCTGCGCCCAGTCGATGGCCGCGCGATCATTCAAAAGGGTAAGCGCCTGCGGCGACGTAATGGTCTGATCACGTCGGCCGCAACTCATATTCGTGTCAGGAAAGTCGAGTGCTTTCAGCAGGGGGTAGGGTGTATTTCGCCGCACAAAGATGTAGACGCTGCGGCGATAATTCTCCTCGGCGGTTGGATTTTTCGACCAGCCTCCTCGCGGAGACGGCATATTCTCCGGAAGCACGGGGAAAACACTCGGTCCCCCAACTTTGGAGTTGAGTACCCCTGCTACGTGAATAGCGGAATCACGAATGGCTTCGGCTTCCAAACGGTTTCGCGGGAAGCGCCACAGGAGCCTGTTTGTGGAATCTTCCTTAGCCGCGGCTTCCCGGTGAGTTGACGCCTGTTGGTAAACATTCGACATCAAGATGAGTTTATGGAGCCTCTTGACGCTCCACTGATTTTGTACGAATTCGGTGGTAAGCCAGTCGAGCAACTCGGGGTGGCTGGGACGTTTTCCCATTACTCCGAAATCGTTGGGGGAGGCAACCAACCCCTGCCCGAAATGGTGGGACCAGACCCGGTTGACCATCACCCGAGCCGTCAAAGGGTTCTCGGGGCTTGCCAGCCAATTGGCAAGTGCCGTACGACGGCCAGTGGTGCTGCCATTGGCGGCAGGCTGAATCTTGGGCAATTCCGCCGATAGAACAGAAGGAAAAGCCGGTTGGACAGGCTCCTGGCGGCCCAGGTACGTGCCGCCCGCTAACACATGGGTAACCGGAGCTTGCGCACTTATATCGCGCATACCACTTCCGTGAGGTAGGTCGCCGGGATGCAGGCTGGCGAATTCCTGAAGTTTCTTCGCAAAGGTCTGATAACGCTGCTTGTCAGGTCCTCGCAGCGACTTTACGACGTCATCCTTACTGGGATCGAGATAGAGTTTAGCCTGGTGGTAGAGCTGCGCCTCGTAAGGAGTTCGTTCGCTATCGGGCTTAGTGATGGCTTCCTGAACTTCGGGTGGGTACTTGTCAAAAAAGTCGTCCCAGATCTTCTTTCGCGCGGGAGCTAAAATGGCTGAGATTTCTTCGCGGATCTCCCGTGTCTTGCCTTCCCACAGAGCGAGCTTCCGCTCGTGCTCTTGTACTTGTTGGGGCGGCGCTATGACGATCCGGTCGTCGGCGGCGGTATTCGCGAAAAAGGCCTGTAAGCTGTAATAATCCTTATGCGAGATCGGATCGAACTTATGGTTGTGGCATTGGGCGCATTCCACCGTGAGGCCGAGAAAGGCGCTGCCCACGACGTTGGTAACTTCGTTCAGAATTTCCTGCCGCCGCTGCATTAAGTTGCGGGCGTTATACTCATCGGGATAGTGACGATTGAACGCCGTCGCAATTCTAGCTTCGGCAACATTCGGCCAGAGTTCGTCACCGGCGATCTGTTCGCGGATGAATCGATCATAGGGCTTGTCGGTATTGAAGCTGTCGATGACGTAATCGCGATAACGCCATGCGTCGGGCCGAGTCTCATCCGCTTTGAAACCTTGGCTCTCGGCGAAGCGAGCCACGTCCAGCCAGTGGCGGCCCCAGCGTTCGCCATAATGAGGCGAGGCGAGCAGCCGGTCAATCAGTTTCTCCCAAGCTTTAGGGGACTGATCGGATACAAATACGTCCACCTCTTCGGGAGTTGGCGGCAACCCAGTGAGGTCTAGGCTCACGCGACGCAGAAGGGTGACTCGATCTCCTGATTTGGAAGGCGTCAACCCCCTCGCTTCCAGCTTGCTAAGAATGAAGGCATCAACTGGCGTAGCGACCCATTCCTGCATCTGTATTGAGGGAACAGCGCGCTTGGCAACCTTTTGCAGCGACCAGTGCCGTAGCTGGACCGGCGTGAAAATTTCTTTTACACCCGACTCGGCGGAAAAGGCGGCGTATGCCAACCCCAAGCCCATCAGGGATATTGAACATTTGCTGAAATTCACGAATTCGTCCCTCGCTCTCTCTTCTATTAGGATAGCGTGCGGCCACTCGATAACTCGCGTCAAGTGTTTCGGGCCGTTCGAGCACCGTTCGCGACAGTTCGCACCGAGCGGTTCGCTATTTGTTCGCCAAATTGCTTCGTCGGGTTCCGAAAAATGCTGTTCTGTACCTGTGGTGGGCGATCCACGCCGTAAAGCCCGCATGACAACGCTGACAATTTATTCACTCCGGGACGCGGCCGCGAAATCCGGCTTCGCTGCCTACCCGATCGCTCCTGAGGAAGTTCCGGGTACAATACCCGCCTTTCTCGGCGTACCACGCTACCGGTATTCAAAAATTGCCCCTCGGTATTCCGACGCAGGTCGGTTCGCGCATGATTACCGGAACCCAGTACGAAAGAATTTGCCGAGATGAGAGGCGGCGCTGACGATAGACGGGCCGGTTACGGGACGGGGGTTGCTGTGATAATCTATTGAACCAAGCTCGACAAAGGAGATTTCAACGATGATATTCAGCCGCGGTCTCTCGCTGCCGTTAGCCTTCTTCCTGCTTGCCGTGGCGGCGTGGAGCCAGGTAACCACGGCGACGTTGTATGGCATTCTGCAGGATTCTTCGGGTGCCGTGATTCCAGCCGCTACGGCTACCCTTACCCACGAGGACACCGGCACCGTGACGACAAAAGCAAGCGATGCGCGCGGTGAGTTTGCCTTCGATTTTCTTCGAGTAGGCAAGTACTCGCTCCAGATTGAAGCGCCGGGCTTCAAGCGGTACGCCAGCACTGGGGTCGAGCTTGCGGCCGCTCAAAATGTCCGCAGGACTTTTGTGCTTGAAGTCGGCAACGTCAAAGAAACCGTGACGGTGGAAGGTTCCGCGGAATTGCTCAATACCGTGGCCGCGGAGCAGCGCGAAAGTATCTCGCGAAAAGAAGTAATGGAGCTTCCCATCGCCCGGCGAAATTTCTCCAACATTCTGAGCCTCGGCACTGGCATCACCACCGGCGATAACGGCGGCGTGCGCATGAACGGGCTCGGCCGCAGCGGGGTCAAGATCACCGTGGATGGCACGGATGCCACGTCCAACCCGGAGAATCCCGGCACCTCCATGTACCAGTCGTTTAACTACATCGATACCATGAGTATCGAGGCAATCCAGGAGGTTCAGACCACTAAGGGCGTGATCGCCGCCGAGTATGCACACCAGTTGAGCGGCAATGTAAATCTTATTGCCAAATCGGGCACCAATACCTGGCACGGCAGCCTTTTCGAAAATTTCCAGGCCGACGATCTCAACGCGCGCTTACAATTTGCCGCGCGCAAGTTTCCGCTCACCTTCAATCAATTCGGCGGCTCCCTGGGCGGGCCAATCAAGCGGGACAGAATCTTCATTTTTGGAGCCTCCGAGGGATATCAGGAACGTACGTCCCAGATCGTCCAAGGCGATGTTCCCACTGCCCGGCTCCGCACGGAAATGCTCGCGGCCGTCCCGGCTTACAAGTCTTTTTTGGATACTCTGCCGCTGCCTAACCAACCCCACGACCCCGTTGCCGACGGTGGCCGTTATATCGGTGGCGGCTCCTCGCAGGCGCAGGACAATCATGCAGTTCTCAAAGGAGACGTTCGAATAACCGAAAGCGGCAGTCTGGCTATGACGTACGTTCGCGGCCGTCCTTATCGCCTCACGCCGCGTGTTTCAGCGGTTAATAATCGCTTCTGGCAGGGCATTCAGGAACGAGGGACCGCCAGTTTCACAACGGCCCGGGCGAACTGGAGTTCCGAAACTCGCTTTGGGTATAACTGGAATGATGTTTTCCGCCTGGATGGTTTCTGGGATGCGGGCTTGGATCCAGCTAACAAAGAAACCACATTAGGCGGGCGGCGCATCCCCTCCATCCGCGCCCCAGGATTCGACGACGGCGGTGGGAGCGAGATCGTCACTTACTTCGGCCCCGTCTGGAGCATTGAGCAAAAGTATGCGCGTCGCGCCGGCCAGCACTCGCTTAAGTTTGGCGGAATTTACAACAGTCGAAACCCGGGACGGTTCAATATCGAAAATCCGCGGCTGCGGTATGAGAACAAAGCCGATCTGCTGGCCAATGTCCCAAGCCGCGCACAGTTCTTTTTTGGCGTCAATAATTTCACCTCCCACAGTTTTGAAACCGGCTTCTTCGCACAAGACGATTGGCGCGTCACGCCTAAACTCGTTATCAATCTGGGCATCCGCTACGACTTCTTTTCCAAGCTGATCGCAAAGGCTGTCGATCCCAGTGCGCCCGCCGGCCTTTTTAACCTGGACGGACTGCTCGACTCTAACTTCAACTTCGGTCCGGTTCGAGATCCGCTCAACCCGTTTGAAAACGATGCCGGGGTGAATCTTGGTCCGCGTATCGGATTCAGCTATAGCCTGGGCGGCAAGGGAGACACCGTAATCCGCGGCGGATTAAGCGTCATGTTCGCGCCGCAGCCTTGGGACGATTACGTAAACTCCGTCGGCACTTCGGCGATCACTCCGATTCGCGCTGTCTTCAGCAAGCTCGAAGCAGCCCGGCGCGGGGTTCGCTTCCCGGTGTTTAACGACGACATCCGGCCACGGCTCGAAGCCGAAAACAAAGTGCAAATCACAGAAGTTTTCGAACCAAACGCACAGAATCCCTACAGCATGAATCTCTACCTTGGCGTTCAACGCGCCCTCACTTCCACGATGATGGTGGAAAGCGCATTTGTTGGAAACCGGGGAGTAAAATTCCGGCTGAACAGAGCTTCCAATCTGGTGGACCGCGTCACCGGCGTGCGCCCTAATCCGAACATCGGCGAAGGCCGTTACTATAACAACGTACAGAACACCGTTTACTATTCCTGGCAGTCATCTCTGCGGAAGCGGTATTCGCGGAACTTTACGGGTAGCGTACATTACACCTGGAGTAAAGCGCTCTCCTATGCCGGCGGCGATACCGGAGCGGGCTTTAGCGGCGACAGTACGAACTCTGTACAGGACTTTTTTGACATCCGTGCGAATCGCGGCCCCTCGGCCGGCGACATGACTCATTTTCTAATCGCCGACTATGTCTACGATCTACCCGGTTTAAAAAGTCTTTCCGCCGTCCCGCGCCACGTTTTGGGAGGTTGGCAAGTGACTGGAATCTTCCAGGCAAGCACAGGCCAGCCGCTCACTATTTCGCAACCCTCTTCGTATGCGAATAGCCGGCCTGACTATGTGGGAGGAGAACCCATTCTGGCGGATAGTCGAAAAACGTTGCAATATCTGAATCGTTCCGCGTTTGTTCGCTTACCCACTATCGCCGCCTCGGGCGCCACGCCTCGTCCTGGAAACATAGGTGCGGGAGCGCTGCGCCTCCCTGGCCGTTGGAACCTGAATTTCTCGGTGGGTAAAAATTTCGCGTTCAGCGAGAGGGTGCGCCTCCAGTTTCGCGGGGACATGTTCAACTTATTCAATCACACGAATTTCTCGGCAGTGACGACGGATATCACCTCGGGTAACTTCGGCCGTTATACCGGCACTGCCGGAGTCAGAGTGATTCAGCTTAACGCGCGGCTAAGCTGGTAGGGCGGCGAAGCCGCAACCGGGTTTGGGTCCGCCCGCACTGGCTGGTAGCAAGGACGGCTTCAAGAATTTGTTGACGCCCTAAATGATATATTGTCGTTGCTGCGACGCACTCAAGGGGATTCCAAATGCAAGTTTACGGTTCGATTTGCCATCAGCGCACGACATCACAAGTTCCCTTTATCCTTGCGGCTCTTTGGCTTGCTTCCGCGACGCTGGCGTGGCCGCAATGCTTTAATGCGGCCTTTAACCAATCGTTATGCTAGGGAACGAACGGTATGGTCAGGAGTCGGTGATGAGTGAGCCAGAGCGAAGATCCGGGCGATCCGATCTTCGTAACCAATCGACAAAGCCGCCCACGGAAGGCGTGGCGCGCCATCCTTTTCGAAAAATGCCCCGGCGGCTGGTTGTGGCGGGCTTGGCATCGGTCGCCTTGCTGATGGCCGGATTCATCTTCTATTTTGGGACGCCGGACGCCTCATCCGGTGGCACGCCGAAGTCCCTGGCGATGGCGGAATCGGAGACGGGTTATGTGGATGCGCAACGATGCGCAGCCTGCCACCGGAAGATCTGGGATACGTACCGGCGTACAGGCATGGGCCGCTCTTTCGCGCGAGTTCGGCCGGGGGACAAGGGGCCGCAAGTCCCGCAGAGCGGCAGCTACTATCACGAGCCTTCAGACCAGCATTACCGCACGCACGAAAAAGATGGCAGACACTACCAGCGGCGGCACCAGATCGGCTATGGAGGGAAAGAGACAAACGTAGTCGAAAAAGAAATTCACTTCGTCATTGGTTCCGGCAACCACGTCCGCACCTATCTGCACCAGACGCCGGACGGTCGAATCTTCGAATTGCCGGTTGGGTGGTATGCCGAAAACGGCGGGTTTGCGGCGATGAACCCGGGGTACGACCGGCCTGGCCATGACAATTTTCGCCGTCAAATTACCGCTAAATGCCTGTTTTGCCATACGGGCTATCCTGCGATCAAAAAGGGCTTTGATCGGATTGGTACGGCTCCCGTATTCGCCGGAGCGATTCCCGAGGGCATTGACTGCCAGCGGTGCCACGGGCCAGGGCAGGCCCATATCGCCGCAGCGGAGGCGAGAAGTGCGTCATTAGAAGCTATCGGAAAGGCAATCATAAACCCAGGCAAATTGAACCCCGAACGGCAAATGGATGTTTGTATGCAATGCCATCTGGAAACCACCAGCTTTCGGCTTCCGCCCAGCATCGTCCGCTACTCTCGCGGAATATTTTCTTTCCGGCCGGGCGAACCCCTTGCCGACTATATTTTGCATTTCGACCAGGCTGCGGGGACCGGCTATGACGACAAGTTTGAAATCGCCGGCGCGGCCTACCAGCTGCGGAAATCGGCCTGCTTTCGTCAGAGCGGCGGGTCCTTGCGGTGTACAACGTGCCACAACCCGCACGACATACCTCGTGGGGGCGAAGCGAAGCGGCATTACACGGCGGTGTGCCTCAATTGCCATACGGGCGATTTGCATCGGGTCGCGTCCGTCCCGGGTCATACAGCTTCAGATGACTGCGTGGGATGCCACATGCCTAAGCGGCGTACCGATGACGTCGTGCGCGTTGTGATGACGGACCACTTCATCCAACGAAGGAAGCCCGCTCGCGACCTGCTGGCGCCAATGAAGGAAAGGCATGAAACAGAGGCAACAGCATACAAGGGAGAAGTGGTCCTGTATCCCGGTTCGAAGCCGCCGGATGCCGGGAGCGAGATGTATGTAGCTGTCGCTCAGGTGAGACAAGGCGCAAACCTGACGGAGGGCATTGCGCGGTTGGAGAAGGCGATTGAGAAAAACCGCCCGAAGGAGGGTGAATTTTACTTTGAATTGGCGGAGGCGTACTGGAAGAATCGGGAGGTTGAAAAATCGATCGCCACTTATGAAGCCGCCTTACAACGCTCGCCGGACTTTTGGCCCGCCATGCGCGGCCTGGGGACGGCGTTAGCAAAACTCGGACGGCTCGAGCGGGCAGCCGCGATCATGCAACAGGCCCTAACCCGGATCCCCGGCGATCCGGCCGGGCTCAATGACTTGGCGCTGGTTTATATCAGGCAGGGACGAGATCGCGATGCTGTGGACACCCTTAGAAAGGCACTTCGGATCGATCCCGACCTGGCCGATGCGTACAACAATCTTGGCGGAGCGTTGTCAACGATTGGCGACCGGAGCGCGGCGGAGGAGGCGTACCGGAATGCGATTCGGGTGCAACCCGATCTCGCCGGCGCACATAAGAATCTGGCGGATTTGCTGGCGGCCCGGGATGATTTCGCGGAGTCCGAATACTTCTACCGGCGAGCAATCCGGAGCGACCCGGCATATGTTGCGGCGTACTATGATTTCGGCGTGGCGCTGGCGAAACGGGAGCGATTCCGGGACGCGGCGGAGCAGTTCGAGACCGCCGTTCGGCTGGATGCGGCGCACGCTGAAGCGCACAACAGTCTGGGTGATATGGCGGCCCTGCTGGGGAATCCGTCACAAGCGATCCGGCACTACCAGCGGGCCATTGCGGCGAAGCCGGATCTCGCGGCGGCGCATCTTGGGCTGGGGTCGACATTGGCCGCGCTGGGGAAGCGAGGCGCGGCGATCCCGCACTTTGAGAGGGCCGCGAGCGGCACTGATCCGGTCGTGCGGCAAGCAGCCCTGGATGCCATCGGGGCGCAGCGTTAGGATTGCCTCACCAGTTCAGCCGGGCGTTTAATTGAACCACGCGCTGTCCGGTAGTGCCTCGGATTTGCCCAAACGTGCCACTGTTGATACCGGTGTTGATATTGGCGGGGTTGAGGTGATTCAGAACGTTGAACATGTCCGACCGAACCTGCCAGCGGACCGTCTCGGTGAGCTTGGAGAGCAGGCCAGGCAGGACAGGTTGGCAAAAACTGTGCTCTAAGCGATGCGGATGCGGGGCTCCTGGTGGCGTTCGTGGAGGCGTAGGAGAGCAGCACAAAGCCGGGGGTCTGCCAAGCTCATCTTCGATACCATGTTTCACAGAACCTATGTATTATCAATGGTTTACGGCGTCAAGAAAAATGTAGTAACACGGCTCTGCGCTCATCCTGGGATGGCTGGAGATAAATGCAGCAGGCGCGCAGCGTAGGCGGGAGTGCCACACCACAAGCCTGAAAGACCTTGCCCGCTACTCCTGGAGTCTGCCCACCAAGGAATTGCCTTTGGAATCAACAGCGACCTCCAGTCGCCAAACCGGTGTGATCGCCAAAAACACCAATGTTTCGATTGGGCAAAAACTCGAATGGGACACGTTATGTCCAGTGGAATCATGCGCGTGCGATACTCACCCCCGACTTTGTGCTGCTCTCCCAGACCACGGGCCTTGCCGCCGATCGCGCCGCGTCCGCTGTTTGTGAACGACGAGCACTCGCCGCCTGATGTATAATGACGACCGCAATGGACTTACAACGCCGGTCAGATTCCCGGACCGGAAGGAGCACAACATGAAGCGTCGAGTCTTTGTCGGAGGCGCGGTGTCCGGCGCCGGCCTCACCGGAGCATATGCCCGGCCGGCCAAGTTGAAGTCCGGCGACATTCCCTTAAAGGAGTTCGGCAAGACGGGCGTCAAGGTGGCCGTCATCGCCCAGGGTGGCGCGCGCATGGATCTTCATCCCACCATCGAAGCCGCGGGCGCGCATGTGCGGCGGATGTACGAGCTGGGCCTCAACTTTTTCGACTGCGCCCACAGCTACTGGGATGGCAAGGCCGAGCAGGCGTATGGCCTCGGGCTTAGTGGCGTGCGCAAGAACGTCTTCCTTACTACCAAATCCACAAAGCGAACGCGTGTGGAAGCCGAAGCGGAGTTACACCTCTCGCTCCAGCGCCTCAAGACCGACCATGTCGATCTCTGGCAGATGCACAGCCTGCAGACGCAGGAAGACATCGACCGAATCCTGGCCCCGGGCGGCGCGATGGAAGCGTTCGAAGCCGCCAAGAAAGCGGGCAAGTGTCGCTTCGTGGGCTTCACCGGACATTACGACCCCGCCATCCACGCGGTCATGCTGAGGGCGTACGGCAAGTGGGATTCCGTGCTCATGCCGGTTCACGCCGCCGATCACGCCTACCTGAGCTTCGAAAAGACGCCGCTGCCAATCGCGGTGGAAATGGGTATCGGTATCCAGGCGATCAAGGTGTTCTGCAAGGCGTTCCTGCTGCGGTCGCTCAGCCCTACCGAATGCCTGCGCTACACACTGAGCCATCCGGTCCACGTTGCTATCTGCGGCGCGGGCACGCAGGGCCAGATGGAAGACAACATTCGCACGGTCCAGAATTTCAAACCTCTTACGAAGGAGGAGATGGTGGCTATGCAGAAAAGAGCCATCGTCGGCCAAGGCGTGTACTCGGGCCCGACGATGGAGTATTGGAAGAAGAAGAATGCTTAAAGGGTGTTTCGTCATGCGCATTGCTCTACTAATCCTGACTCCCACACTGCTGTGGTCGCAGTCGTTCACGGGGACAATCGGCGGAACCGTCCAGGACGCCTCCGGCGCCTCCGTTCCTGGCGCGACTCTCGCGCTCATCAATGCCAATACGAACGAACGCCGGGCGCAGCGGAGCAACGCCGACGGTTCTTATCTATTTGCGCTCGTGCCGCCCGGTAGCTACCGGCTCGAGAGCGACGCGGCCGGCTTCAAGAAGTCCATTCGCTCGAACCTCGTGGTCGAGGTGAACCAGAGCCTGCGGATCGACGTCGCGCTTGAAGTGGGGACCGCCACCGAATCGGTACAAGTTACCGCCGAAACCCCGCTCCTGCAGCCGAACACGTCGTCGCTTGGTCAAGTCGTGGACAACCGCAAAATCGCCGAGTTTCCGCTGGCGGGACGGAATGCGTTTGCGCTCATCTCGCTTACCGCGGGTGCGCAGCCGCTTGGCGAGTTCGGGAACCTGCCCGCGCGCGCCAACGCTTATGCGGCTGGATATTTCAGCATGAACGGCAGCCAGCCGCTCAGCAACGAGACGTTGATTGACGGTGTTCCGGCGAACGCCGGCACCACCAATGCGCCCGGTCTTACGCCGTCAGTGGATGCGATCCAAGAATTCAAGGTTCAAAGCGGGAACTTTACCGCGGAGTTCGGCCGTACCGGCGGCGGCGTTGTGAACCTGGTCTTCAAGTCAGGCAGCAACCAATTACACGGCACCGTGTACGAGTTTCTTCGCAATAGCGCGCTCGATGCCAACAACTTTTTCAACAATCGGGCCGGACGCCGCAAAGCGCAAAACGCGCTCAATCAGTTCGGCGCGAGCGCAGGCGGACCGGTCGTTCGCGACCGCACGTTCTGGTTCCTCAACTATGAGGGTCTCCGCGACCGCCGCGCGCTCTCGCAAACGTACACGATCCCCACGCCGGAACAGTTGCAGGGCGACTACACCACTACCCTCAATCCGCAGGGGCAGGCGATCACCGTCGCCGATCCGGCGAGTACTCGCCCCGACCCCGCGCGCCCCGGGAACTTTCTGCGCGACCTCTTCCCCGGCAATAGAATTCCGGCCAACCGCGTCGATCCCGTTGCGGCGCGGGTGCGGAGTTTCTGGCCGCGCCCGACCGAGGAAGGGACCGGACCGGCAAAGGTCAACAACTGGACCGGTGCGGGCGTCGCGCCCAACATGCAGGATCAGTTCTCGGTGCGCCTCGATCACTCGCTGAGCGACAGCCACAAGATCTTCGGTCGATTCTCCTGGAGCAATATCAACCGGGGTGGCTACGACTTTTTCGGCAATGGCGCCGGCTGGGTAAATCCAGGCGGCAGCGGAATGCCGATTGACGTCAACGCGCGCAACCTCTCGTTGGATGATACGTACAGCTTTTCGCCAACCTTGCTGCTGAACCTGCGCTACGGATTCGTCAGGCAGTGGGTGGCGCGCGATCCACCGCTTGCCGGCCTCGACCTTACCACGCTCGGCTTTCCGTCCGAGTTCAACAACCAAGTGGGCGCGCGCGCCCTCCCCTCGTTCATGCCGACCGGCTTCCGGGCAATCCAACAACGTGGCACGGATAACATACGCCGCGGCGACCTGACACACTCCGTCCAGGGCAATATAACCAAGGTCACCTCGCGCCACAATCTCAAGACCGGCGCCGACTACCGCGTCATCCTGCTGAACGAGTTCGAACCGGTCATCTCGCAAGGCCAATTCTTCTTCGACGGGCGGTTCACGAGTTCCGATCCTCTGCGACTTCTAGGCAACTCGGGTCACAGCATGGCGTCGTTCCTGCTCGGGGTTCCGAACGCCGGTAATATCGACATCCAGCCTCCTATTTCGGTGAATTACCGCTACTTCGGCGGATATGTGCAGGACGATTTCAAGGTTAATCGGAATCTTACGCTCAATCTCGGTGTCCGTTACGAAGTGGAGACAGGGCGAGGCGAGCGGTACGACAGGCTGAGCTATTTCGATCCGTTCGCCGTCAACCCGCTCGGGCCGCGCGTCGGCATCCCGGATCTCCGCGGCGGGCTGCGCTTCGTGGGCGTTGACGGCAACAGCGGCCGCCAGAAGCAAACTAACCGCAATAACTGGGGGCCGCGCTTCGGTTTTGCTTACCAGGTCAACGCCCGGACCGTAATTCGCGGAGGCTATGGTCTTTTCTTCCTGCCGAATACCGGTGACGGCGCGGGGCCGGCGAATGCCAATGAAGGCTTCACGGCAGTGACGCAGTTTGTCAGTTCTCTCGATGGAGGCATTACGCCGGCGGACAAGCTGAGCAACCCTTTCCCCCACGGCAAATTTGTTCTCAATGGGCGAAACCCCGGGCGCTGGAATTTTGAGTCATTCGCAAGTAGTCGAAGACGAGACGGTTCCGGAACGTGAGTTTGCGCATCATTGCGGCGATGGATTGTCCGGGTTTCTGCAATGACTTAAGGACGCCCACGGCAAAGCGGCGCAGCCGCGTGATGTTTTCCGGGCCGAACCCGGTTCGGATTCGGCTGCGGTCCTCAT
>Ga0163151_10005831_pt1 | contig 15436 bp, 9 predicted proteins | sample OliLakLV19MP5IB2_FD_145596 | JGI IMG/M metagenome (GOLD analysis project Ga0163151, IMG submission 145596) | Freshwater microbial mat bacterial communities from Lake Vanda, McMurdo Dry Valleys, Antarctica - Oligotrophic Lake LV.19.MP5.IB-2 | ecosystem: Environmental > Aquatic > Freshwater > Lake...
TATTAGAGGAGGCGAATATTATTCGAATGAAATTGCTCTTGCTTTAAGGAATGCGGATAGCCATGCTGCAAAACCAAAAAGAACCCCTTCCGGCAAAAAGCTAACTGAAAGGGAACTTGAGATCCTCAAATTAATTACAAAAGCCCATACAAGTGAGGAAATTGCCGGTAAATTACTTCTCAGTAAAAATACCATTGATAAATACAGGCAAAATCTATTACGAAAAATGCAGGCAAACAGTATTGCAAGCCTGATTATTCAAGCAAGGAAATTTGAATTCATTGACGATAGTATTTTCAGTTAATACCGATACGAGATATTTTAGTGCCGTCAGGTGTTTCCACCTGACGTTCCACTTGATGTGTCTTTTTCGTCAGGTGGAAACACCTGACGCCATTACTAAGCAGTAATGTTTGCACGAATCTTTTTTGCAATCTCTTCCAGTTCTTCTTTTGACAAGGTAAGCTTAGCACGGGAAAAATTTATATCGCTTACATTATTCAGCGGTATCAAATGAATATGAGCGTGCGGCACTTCCAATCCGATCACAGCAACACCAATGCGTTTACAGGGAATAGCTTTTTCTATGGCCTTCGCAATTTTTTTTGAAAATAACTGCAGCCCTGAAAAGTCTTCGTCTGCGATATCAAAAATATAATCTGTTTCAGTTTTTGGGATAACCAGCGTATGCCCTTTCGCCAGCGGAAACACATCCAGGAATGCCAGGTATTTATCCGATTCGGCAATTTTGTAGCAAGGAATTTCCCCGCTCACGATCTTAGAAAAAATGGTAGGCATTTAATTATTTTTTACAAATGTACGACTTCAACCTGATTTTGTACGTCATTGCGAGACCTGATGCCCTGATCAGGTCGAAGCAATCTGTATTAATACAGATTGCTTTCCCGATAGCTATCGCATAGGCGTCAGGCTAATTTATGATTATTAACAAGAGGCGGTAGAAAAACCAAGAGTTTTGAATGACGAAGGTATAGAATAAAAGAAGCTGTTTGTAGTCAAAATACGACTAATGAAAACAAACAGCTTCAGTAGGAAAAAATCCCATGGCAAAGGAAAAACAATTATGTCACAATTAGGCACTAAAACTATTAACAATACAGCACGTGCTTGTGGATATATTCAACGCAGTACGGGCAAGATCACTCCCAGGAGTTTGATTGTTGGCTTTATGATGATGGTTTCAAAACAACGTAATACCTATAGTGATTGGGCAACGGAGATTGGCTTGCTGGAAAGCAAAACCATTAGCAAACAGTCATTGAATGAACGTATGCAGCCACAGACGGAACTGTTTGTAAAAAGTGTCGTTAAAAAAATAATCAGCAAGCAACTGCCGCAACTACGAACTAAAAAAATAAAAGGGATACTGAAGTACTTTAAAAGCGTGAAGGTTGATGACAGCACAACTCTTCACTTGCCTGATGCGCTGGCAAAAGAATTTCCGGGCAATGTTTCAAGAGGAGAGAAAAAGGCGCAGGCAAAAATCCACGCAATGTATAATCTTACGGAAAACAATTTTTCATTTCTTAATGTGCATAGTTTTTCCAACAACGATCAAAGCCTTTCTGCCAATGTTTTACCCTATTTGCAAAAAGGCGATTTGTGTCTTCGCGATCTAGGATTTACTGTACTGGATGTAGTTTCCGAATTTATTGATAATGGGATTTATTTTATAGCGCGAAAAGGATATGCAAGCAACGCATATGATATGACAACAGGCGCAGAATTGAATCTGCTTAGAAAATTGCGAAAGAAAAAACTCATTGATGAAGAAGTGTTGATAGGTGCGCGAAAACAACTAAAAGTACGAATGGTCGCCCTGCCCATTCCACCCAAGCAAGCCGCAGAGCGCAGAAGAAAAGCCCGTGCCGACAGAGATCAACGACTTAATCATTCTTCTCACTACTATGAACTACTTGGATATAGCACTTACATTACCAATGTCTCATCTGAACTATGCTGTGCAGATGAAATTTTTCAACTCTATAAACTCAGATGGCAAATCGAAATTATTTTTAAAGGTTGGAAAAGTTGTTTCTCTTTAGAAAAAATAATTCATGCGCAATGCAAAAATGCCATCCGGATAAATTGTATCATCTATCTCATGTTGCTTTACATTTATTTGTTTCATGTGGTTTGGTGGCATCAATGCGAATGTGAAATCGAACTCAAATCATCGAAAAAAACATTAAGCATTTTGAAATTGGCTAACTTCTTCAGCAACCATTTTGTGGAAATAATAACATCAGCATCAAACAAAGAAATTATTAAACAACTAAAAATACATTGTGTTTATGACAAACGAAACGACAGAGATAATGCTAAACAATTTCTATTTAAACTTGCTGCTTAGCCTGACGCCTATGCGATAGCTATCGGGATTCCTCCCCTGCCTACCGGACAGGCAGGTTCGCAATGACGGTTCCAATAAAATCAATTCGCCAGCGAACCATTTTCCAGTGAGATGTTTTCATCGCCATCGCGGTAGGGCAAATAGTTAATAATGAACTGGAACATTTCATCCGTTGTACGCATGCTGCCTGCCCGTTCACCCACAGTTTGGGGAGGATTGAAAGGATTATGGGGATTGCTCTTCGTATTATCATAAATCCCAATGACTTGTATCGAAGACCCCTTAGGGATTTTCACCATTTTTTTAAAAGTGTAAAAATACTGCCAGCGGAAATCCCATTTCGGGATCCTGATCAGCGGGATCGTATCTCCATTGGGCTTAACAGCGAATGCCCAAAAGGATTGGCCCAGCAAATGCATGTGTGGATTAATGGTCACAAGAGAAATATCTTTTGCAATAACCACCTGGGTGCGAAACGTTTTTACTACGTTAGGTGGAATTACAAGTGGAGGAATAATTTCAGAAACCCCCAGGGTACCTAACTGCAATTCCAGGAGCGGACGCTTAGGAGCTTCCTTCGCGAAAAAAATATTAAAATACGAGGAGTCCATGCTCTCCTTTGAAGAAGGTCCATAATGAATGTCCTTCAAAAAGATAGCACCTTTCTTTTTTACTCGTATTCCCCCGATGCCTGGCGGGTACAAGATCGGCAATACTCCCGGCAGGTAATTTACTGCGGAAGAAGTAAGCATCGGATAGGTTCCGTCATCATTGGCCAGTTTCATCTTCTCGTATGCCTTGGGATAATCCATTTCATCTGTATCAACAAAATGTGCCCCTTCAAAAACATTTTTCTTTTTGTTTGCGTCATATTGGATCAAAAATCCATTTACATGGTGCACTACCTTCTTGTTGCCGGCAACAAATTCTATAGCACGGATAAATGTATCGCGTTCCAGATCATATGGAAATTTCATGAGTAAAAATTGATCCTTATTGTTGGCGGTAATTTTATAAGGATCCTTCATTTTGATCACGAGGTCCGGTGTACCGATCTGCGATCCGCTGGGATAATCAGGCGGAGAAGGGATCTTAGTGGAATCTCCGATAGGGCATCCATTACCCACCCACTCAGCGATCATTGAAATTTGTTCGGCTGACAATCCTTTTTCCCCTGCGAAATACGAGTAATTCCTGTCTGCCGGCCAGGGTGGCATAAGGCCAATTCCGGTTACGTACCGGATGGTTTTTGCCTTTCGTACTACATCGCGATAGTTTATCAAAGAAAACGGGCCGGCCGATCCCGGACGATGGCAGGGAGTACAATTAGTATGAATGATGGAGGCTATATGTCCGCTGAAAGTAATAGATGATTCCGATTTAGTTTCGGTTGAATTATTTCCACATGAAAAAAATAAGAATACATAGAGCCCGAGACAGACAAATAGCAAAATTGTTTTGTAATTATACTTTTTCATTATTCAATGATGCAGCCTACAGCTTTTGTCTCTGAAACTTTTATGGAATTGCCAGATAAAAATGATTGCAGAGCATCTGCCAGAAAATGTTCGGTAATAACCTGCCTTTGCCGGCCTACTGCTTCAAACCAATTGTCAATAGCACCTTTATATAATATGTTTCTTTCTGAATCCATCAAAAAAACTTCCGGAGTTACAGTTGCCTGGAGGTTTGCAGTCAGTTTTTTATCGCTGTCGGCAATTGAAATAAAGGGAAGATCATACTCAGTGAGAAATGTTTTTATTTCCTCCGCACTGTAAAGTGTTCCCGGGAAAACAAGATACACAGCCACATTCTCTTTAGAATATTCCGAAAACATATCCTTAATAGTTAGGGAATATTTCTGGCTGAGGGGGCAATCGGGACTGAGGAAAAAAAAGGCAGCGGCTTTGGTTTTTTTAATTTCCGAAAGGCCTATCCGTTGACCATCAATGGACAACACCCGTAGTGAAAAAAAGTCGTTTTTTTCTGATGACGAAGGATTGCAGGAAGAAGCAAGAAATAAAAAAATGAGACACCGAAAAAAATTCCGGATCATTTACTTGCCTATTTCAAGGATCTCAAACGTTATTTTACCTGCCGGCACCATTACATCGGCCTTTTCTTTTACTTTTTTACCGAGCAAGCCCTTTGCGATAGGAGAATCCACCGAAATTTTACCCTCTTTAAAATTAGCTTCCGTTTCAGGCACTATCCAATAGGTCATCATTTTGCCGTTTGCTGTATTCTTAATTTTTATTTTGGATAATATGGAAACCTTGGAGTTATCTATTTTAGAACCATCAACTACTTTAGAATTACGGATAACTGCCTCCATCTTGGATATCCGTAATTCCAGGTGGCCCTGCGCATCCTTTGCCGCATCGTATTCAGCATTTTCGGACAGATCGCCCTTATCGCGCGCTTCTGCTATTTGCTTTGAAATACTAGGCCGCTCCTTTGTTTTTAACTGATGCAGCTCCTCATTCAATTTTTTGAGGCCTTCTGCTGTAACATAACTCTGAGACATGGTAAAAGTATTTAAGGTATAATAAGACTAAAAAATCCCGCCCCGATAATTATCGGGGCGGGATCACCAAAGGTAATAAATTCTATTAAAATTACAGATTCATGCGTATTCCAATACTGTGGGTACCATCAAATGGCTGTGTATCGCGATAAGAGTAATCCAATCCAAATGAAGTGCCCTTGTCTTTGCTAAGCGGCAATTCTACTGTAAAACCAGCGCTTAGGCCCTTCTGAGCGGATGTACGGTAGGTCTCCTTTGTATCATCCTCGTTAACAATGCCTTTTTCATACCCATAACCCACACGAAGCATGAGGTATGTTTTGAAGCCATATTCTAATCCAAGCCTGAATTCGTCTTTTGTAAAGGAGTTTGAAACAAACGCAGCAGCCCCTGTAATCCTGTGTGTTTTGTTGGCAGTATCTCCTCCAATATAATAATCATAAGTACCTCCAATGTTCACCTGCGAAGGCATTTCGAATGATTCGGAGCGTTGATCTACAGTCATAGATGTTCCGTTTTCTAAAAGCTCGCGGAAAGAAAGCCCATCCCCTCTGAATTGCATTTTAGGCCCCACATTTTTAAGGGATATACCAAACTTAGCATTGTTCTGCTTTCCTGTAACGTATTGAATACCTGCATCCAAAGCCATACCGCTTGCCTTCGCATCCGGTATTGATTGGTTAATTACACGCATACACATTCCACCAAAGATATGGTCGGTAAATCCTTTCGCATAAGAAAGTCCGATATTCATAAAGCTGATCGGATAATCTCCCAAACCGCCCTCAGGCATTTCTGTGGTGGTTCTTTCAATGTCTCCAAAATTCATAGACATGAATCCCAGAGCAAGAACTCCGGATACACCAACCTTCTGAGCAAAACCAAAAGAGTTGATACCGATACCTGTGCCCTTTAAATAATTAGTGTGTGCAAATAATATTTCTGTTTTTTGGGTGAACGCTGTTCCCGCTACATTCAGGAACTGGCCTTCCAGTCCGCGCACTCCTGCAATGTTCGCACTTCCCAATCCTGAACTTCTTGCCCATGGATTAATAAGCAGCTCGGAAGCGCCTGCCTGTCCGGCACGATCTTCATTGCCTGCAAATGCAATGCCCGCGATCATTGATCCGGCAAGTATTGCTGTTAGAATTTTTGTTGTATGTTTCATAGTTTTCTTTTGTTCTTTTTTTATATACGTTTGAAATATTAGAACGAATCAAGATCAATAGGCCGCATAATGCCAAACCATTTTACCACTTTTTCTCCTACTCCAGGCACTTCCACATGTATGATGTAAACACCGCTGGAAATTGGAATTCCCACCGTATTTTTAAGATCCCAATCCAAAGAGCCATCATGCGATGCCTTCGTGTCGGTCGCTTTCTTCGGAGAAAGATTTACCACAGGTTCTCCTTTGTGGTATCTGCGCACCAACGTACCGCTCACGTTATAAATTGAAACCGTACACACCTCCGGCAGGTTAGTGATCTTTACCCGGTTATCCAGCTGATTTGTTTCATAATTGGAATATGCATAATATGGATTAGGCACCACTCTTATGATATCCAATGCTTCAATGGCCACTTCATTTTCGTCTCTATGTGTAGCAATTCCATCTGTACCGAAAGTGTACATCGGCAGATTCTTGTTCTGCCCAAAAGCGGTGGAAGCAGTATCTGTATAAATGATCTTTGTACCGTCTTTAATATACGCATTGGAATATCCATACTTATAAGGCTTACCCACTCGTAAACGGATGGTAACATCTGTTTCGAGCAATGAATGTGATGCTACCAGAAGTGGAATATTTACCCACATTGCATCCTTAAAGATCTCAAACTTTTCTTTTCCGCTTGTGGTTTCGCTCGGCACCCCATTGTTCGAACCAAGAATATCCCTGATCGCTTTTCCTGCATCATACCGTGGAATATTGACAAAGTCATTCGGTGTTGGTGAACCTACAGGATCATTATCCAGATTATGGCCGAAAACATAAATGTAATGCTGCCCACCGTAAACAGGGCTAGTATATGGTTGACCTGCTGTATCCCAAGGCAAATTATATGTTTTAGTAGTTTGATTACTGGTTGGATTCCATAACATGTCATTACCATTCTCATTAACCAGTGCGGAGTTTTCACCAAAAGCTATATTGAGGCGCTCCCCTGTTTCAAGATTAATTGCATAGCCGGGAAACCATCCCATACCGGTTGCATAATCATTATTATCGGATCCGCTGGCAGTGCTTCCGTTCTTGTCCACAGATGCGGCACGCCTGAAGTCAAACTTTCTTGCGTTTGCAAATCCACCTGCTGTATTTGATGAAAACCCTGCGTCTTCACACATTTCAAATACGGGGCAACGGCTCCATTTGCTCTTATCGCTTGTGAAAACCACATCCACACTCGCAAGCTCTTTTATTAATGTATTGGACATTAATTTTTTGAACCCGGGACCTGTGTAATATCTTTCCGGATCAAATGAGCCGATCTCGGTTCCGGCAACCAATCGGTATGGTGACCATGTCCCGCCAATCACGCCTTCGTATATCTCTTGCGGATCAATGTTCAGCTCGTCATTTTGGAAAGTGGAAACATTGCTAACCGTTCCCGCACGGATCCAGTTTGCATGATACTCTCCATCCCTATCCGCAAGGCCTGTTAACCATTTCTTACTTCGATCCGCAAAAGTCATGGTTGCAGAAATAAATCCATTTTGCACCGATGCGGTTGTTCCAGGATCTGTAATTTGAACAATGGAAACTGATAATCCCCACTGCAAAAGCAATTGCTCGTTAACTCCTTTAATGGTTTTATCTGAAGGTATTACATCCCCTGTTATATTATTTGTCAATGTCCAGTATGCATCAGATAGATCATTGATAGGTGTTAAAAGACTATCTAAAAATTTAAGAGTGAACGTTTGACCGTCCGGAACGTTGAGCGGATCTACTACGCGTACGTCAATAGGTCCTTTTCCAAAATCATATGTTGGAGTTCTTGTTCTTCCATCGCTGGATGCAAGAATAGATGAAACCGTAGAAGCAGTTAATTCAAGCGGCAGGCCTCCGTTTCCATTCCCTTCTATACGTGTGATTTGAGGGCCGCTTCCGTATACTGCATGCATTTCCGTACCGCCAGTATATGGAGATGAAATATGAGGGATCGCAGAAATATTTACAAGATTTTTCCTGCCTTGCTTGTAAGGTTTTTTCTGTCCGGTGGTTGCTGCAATGGTAGGGTCGCACATGCTAGCGCTGTCCGGTGCCAGGTCCTGCAGGTATTTTTTATACTCATTGTATCCGTAAGCCACTGCCATGAAATAATAAGTCTTATGATTGATCAGAGTAGGATCCCCGGTAGCAAATGCATCCGTAGTGATCTTTATAGAATGGGAAAGTCCCAGATCTGCTCCATTTACTTTTTCCTTGGCAATACCGGCACCCAGTGACTGATCAAATTCATAGTTGATCAAACGGGTGATCCCGTTCTTGACATCGGATTGATAAATAAGCCGTGCATTGTTTGGGTCATCCAGATCCGTAGATGAAGATTGCGCATTCTTCATTTGATAGATCTTGTACCCTTCAAAATCATAATACTTATTTACAGTAGGGCATGCATTTGAATTTTCATCCAACAAGAAAATAAGCGGGTCGAACTCTCTATATTTTTCATTGAAATTATTGGAATTCGGATCAGTATTGGTAAGATAAAGGATCAGCTCTTTATCCAGTTCCTGAATGGTAAGGTCCGGAGCCGTAGGGCCATCCAACACTTTAAAGCAATTATCAAAAAGAGACTGCGCTTTATCATCTACCGCTTGTAATAATTTAACAGATGCCTGAGCTCCTCCGGAGGTAGCCCGCGCCCACACAACTCCTGTGGTGAGTACATTCACAGCACCCGGCTGAAGGGTAAATGGTCCTGCTGATTCAAGTATTCTATAATCTGCAGGTGCACCGGATTGAACCCAAGGTGCAAGCGTGGGAGTGGTGGAATAGTTGCCTCCAATACCCCAATCGTGTTCATCGGTATCCCCGGGGAACATAAACTTACATTCAGGTCCGGAAGAAACTCCGCCATATTTAACAGTCGTATTATCTCCCAACCTGGTGTTCAGATAATTGTAAAAATGATTTGCTCCAACTGGGTTACCATCAGGTACTCCGTTTGTATTTCTGTACACTAAAAACCCCGACATAATAATCTCTTCGCATGATTCATCAACAGAAGAATCCCGGTCATTATTTTTCAAATCTCCTGGATCTGCAATAGGCCCGCGAAAAAAGTCCATTCCCACTGCAGGTGGATTAAGTCCATAGCCTCCATTGCCGCAAGCAACTTCGTCATCGTTATCCGCGTTATAGGTGTAACCAAAGCCTCGTTTCACATCGCAGCCGGAATAATCATCTGTATAACAACCCAGATCGGCATCAGTCCAAACTCCGAAAAAGCAAGAGTCTACCTGAAACGTAGAGCGATTGAAAATCCGGTAGTTATAAAAGGTCATGTTGTTGATCTCATCGTCCGTAAAGAATCCGAATGCCTGTCCGCGGATCTCTAATCCGATAGGCTGGGATTTTGATTCGGTATGGATGTTTCCTTTATCGTTGAACACCCACCAGATTGTTTCATCTCCAAATAACTGATCTACAGGAATACACTGATTAGGAGCAGCTAATTTCTGACATTCTCCATACGAATCTCCGGCAACCAGATCATATCCGGGATAATCTCCCGCAGAAGGGCTATAAATTCCATCTGCATTTTTATCAAAGAAAGGAGCAAGATAATGCTGCTGGCCCAGTGATTTATCTCCGTTGCCCGGCCAGTTTATAATTGCAGGGGTGGTTACTCCGGTTGAAACAAATTTTTCTACTTCTTCTCTTGTTATTCTAAAATGCTTGTCATATTGAGAACACACATCCAAACTGATTGCAGCACTGCCGGTGGTATCCAGGGGGCCGGGCCAGAAGTCAACTCCTGTTTGACGGTATGTTTGAGCTGCCACTTTTAAGTTTCCTCCAACATCAACCCCTCCTATCCACAAAGAACCTGAAAATATGGAAGTAACACCGCCTCCTTTGGGTATTTCATAGATCGGGTTTACCAGATCCCACCACATATCTCCCATCAAAATGCGGCAACGAACGTTATTCACCGCCAGGTCCACTTGAGAGGTGGCCTGCGTACATGCTAAAGCCAAGGGCTGAGCAGCCGGATTAGACTTAACAATCATTCCAACGTTTTCACGCGCTGAAGCCAATTGGGGGGTGCTGATTGTCGCAATCAGTGCGGGAATGATCAAGATACGTAGGTGTTTCATATTTTTAAGTTTTGCCCCTTCCCTAAAGGGAGAGGACAGTTTTAATTTTTATTATTTTATTTATCCTCCTTTCTTGGACTTCGGTTAACTTTAGTTCCTATCTTTTTTCACTTGTTTTACCTCTCCAGGACCGGGGCTCCCTATTTTAAAAGTCCAATAGGATTCCAATACGTGTTCTTCTTGGAATACTGTAGTGAGATGGGTTCGCAATTTTAGAAGCGTACAGATCCCTGAATGAATCCGGATCAGGAAACTGATCCTCAATACCGCTTTGATTTTCCGGTGCGGACAGATATCCGTCATCATCCGCATCGCCAGTGAAACGGTACAGGTTGATGATGTTCTTTGTATTCAGAACATTCAGGATCTGAACATAAATATTCAGGTTAGAAGATTTTGCTTTGCTTTCGCCTTCTGCTTTCTTCCAGATAAGAGCTATGTTCTTATCCAAACGAAGATCGGCACGATATTGCCAAGGCAGGTTGGATCCGTTTAATTTCCCCTTGATGGATGAGCGCTGACTGATACCAAACACTACTGCGCTGCTGTTATTTCCATTGCCCGATGTTACGTTCTTCTGACGTGTGTAAGGCAATCCGCTTCCAACACGCAGAACCATGTTACCTCCGAAATTTTCAAAGATCATTTTTGCCCATTTTGCCTGAGGGCCTTTATAATCTTTTCCTTTCCCAAAACGGTAGTCGGTGTTCAGCACAATCGCATGGCGCTGATCGAAGTCGAGCGGCATAGTAGTGCGAAGATTCGGCTGTCCCGATCCGATAATTCCTCCGGCAGAAGTAGCCGCGGAACCTGTTCCTTCTGCAAACTGCAATGTATAAGCGGCAGTCATCTGAACATTGTTCGTCCTGCGAAGATCATACGCAATGGAAAATCCTTTTACTGTACCAAAGTCAATGTTTCCATAGGTGGTATATTGAGCGGGGTAAGCGCCATATACATTGATAAGCTGAACCATATCACGCATCTCACGGTAGAAAGCAGAAATTGTAAGCGCTGCATTTTTGCGTTCATTTAATACCTGACTGAATCCAAGTTCGTAATCGGTAGTACGTTCAGGCTTCAGAGAAGTATTATCTGTAATAACAGGAGGGCGCTGCGTAAGCACATCATAGTGAGCAAAAAAGCTGGCTCTGTCAGAAATAGGGAATGCAAACGCTATACGGGGCATAAAAGTAGTTTGAATATTATACATTTCAAATGTATTTTCTACCGATGAAGAGTCGAATTTTATTGCTTTGCTTTCCCCCGGATATTTTAAATATGGCTGAATAAGGCCAGTTGAAGGAGTAATAATTTGAGGATCAGAGATCTGAACTCCTAAAGCATTGTACCAGGTATCTTCGTGCCTGTAACCAAGCACTTGAGAAGGGTTTTTTGCATCATCCACATACACCACCGCATCGGAAGATACATTCGCAGGATGAGTGAAGCCGTTGACATCATCAACCGTGTAGGCTTCGTAGTGTGTTAAATATTTATCTTTTTGAACGGGACGGTTTGCATTAAAACGGTCTACACGCACACCCACGTTGAACTTCATATCCTTAATGTCGAACTTATCCTGAATATATCCGGCCATGTATACCGGCTTTGCGGATGGAAGTATCCGGGTGTAGTTGCCATTCTCATCTTTCTCTCTGTGGTACCTTTCCAGATCTGCCAGGCCATATCCGGTTTTTCCGGTAAGTTTTTTTCCATCGTACGTATATCCGGTGCGACCTGTTCCTAACTCATCCGGGCTGAACATGCTGATGTCGAAAACACTTGGGTCATACGAATCAATGTCGATCCATTCATCCGGACCTTTTCCAAGAGCTTCACGCAGGGACCTGTCAAACTGAGATTGCTCAGCGGAATTAACAATATACGGGTGAGCATATACTGGAGATTGTGGATTTGTGAGCACGCTTCCGTTTGTCAGCAATATGGGCCCTGTAACAGTATTCCTCACGCCTGTATCTAATTGTGTAATGTGTTTGTTTGCCAGTTGGCGCATGGTTCCCCACAATCCAACAGGGTTCAACGCCCAGGATCTGTCGTCCCTCTTTTCCCACTCAAACCCGGCCTGGATGGCGTGATTTTTTATATCGCCCGAGAATTGTCCGGTAACACGCAGCTGGGTGTTATCCACTACAGAGTAACCACCATACTGTCTTCCTGTATTAAACCATATTGAATATACAGAACGTGGCCGATCGCCATTCAACAATCCATATCCCAATGTAATATCGGACAGATTATTTGGTTCCCCTGCAACCAGATCATAATATTGAGAGGTGTAATTTGTTGCAAACTCATTTGGCGTTCCGCGGCTGAAAAGCACCTGCGTATCGGAAACCGCAACCTGCTCATAGTAGCTGCTGTCAACAGTTGCATCTACATCTTTATCAACAAACGCATACGCGTTAGCTTTTTTAGTTTCAAATTTTCCAACATATCCGTAATCAAATACTTTATCCTTGTGAGTATCATCCTGTGTGGTTGCTTTATATTTTGTATATCCAACCTGCAAGGTGTAATATGCATTTTTTATCGTAGAAGTTGACTTGTCGTCCTGCGACCTCACTTTACCTAATTTATGAGTCATTTTACCATAAATTCTCTTGGTATTATATATAATTTCCGGGTTATTACTTGGATTAAGCAGGGCATATTCATATACAAAATTATGATACCGGCCATAATCCAAATTACCTCCCAGCGTAAAAGTGATGTTATTGGTTGCCTTGAAATCAAGCTTCCCTGTCATACGCATGTTATTGGATCTCACATTCTGCCTTGCCTTGATATGCTGCAGGTCATCCATTCTGAGAAGCTCTGCATTAAGAAGAGTACCGCCTCCTGTTTCAGAAGCCGCAAGCGGGTTTACTTCCATTTCTCTTAATTTTTCGTCATTTACTTTATAGATTCCTACTGCTGATGGACTGGGATCTTTATCGGTAGACACCTCCCCGGATATGAAGAATCCCAGCTTAGACTGCTTGGTTCCTGAGCTATCTTTCTTTACTATCAGCGGCCCTCCCACATTGCCTCCGAAAAAATTGTGATCATACGCATCCGTGAATTGAGAAGAGATCAATTCAATTCCTCCGAAATAATCATTGCGCATACCACCGCGGGTTGTGATATTAATAATTCCTCCGGTAGCATCTCCGTATTGGGCAGGTACTCCTCCCGTAATAACAGAAACCTGTTCAATGCTTGATTGAGGAAGTCCTCCTGAGCCACTCACCCTTTCTCCGTCAATATAATAATCCGTACCATCGGCACGACCTCCACGAACGTTGAGCGCAGATCCTTCATCCTGTTGGAATACACCCGCAGTTGTAGCAGCTACGGAGTTAATATTTTTAGACGGCATTGCCTGAAACTCTTCACGGGTTACAGTACCTCCCGATTTTGTATCCGGATCGATGAGAGGCTCTACGTATTCTATCATCACGAATTCTGCCTGTTCTATCATAGTGGATTTTACTTTTGCTTCTACGTACGCGGTTTTATCGGCTCCGATAATTACTCCTTTGGTAAAATAGGTTTGGTAGCCTACCGAAGCAACTTTTACATCATACACTCCCGGAGGGATGGGCTTGATAGTAAAATCTCCGTTTATATCCGCTACAGCTTTAGCAATGGGATTGCCGTTTTGCTCCAGCTGAACATTGGCAAAGGATATCCCTTCACCGTTTGTTTCATCTATCGCCTTTCCTTTGAGGGTACCTGACTGCGCCATAGCAACGCTGCCGACTGCAATTACTAGGATGATAGCTGTGTAGATCTTCTTAAGCATAATATTGGAAGTTTAATATTAAAAATCTAAAGTTAATGGAGCCGAAAGAACCTTTTTGAATAACAGATAAAGCACGATATGTCTGAGTATTCGATATCAATTTCAAAATAATTTGTGTCTTCCTCCCAAAGAGCGTTGGAGAAAAGAAGATTGTTTGTAAAAAGAGCGGGCAAATGTATAAATAAATAAATGCTATATCCAAATATTTTTTCACGTATTTTCTGCCGGTGATTTTCATGCTGTAAATATTTTTCCTACGATAAATATACGCCCATCCTGCTATGGATGTTAGTGGTTTTTAGTAAGTGGTGGGATTATTTTAGTAAGTGGCGATACGGTACAGATAACTGATTCACTCGGATTTGCAGATGAACGGCCATTCCGCAGTAATCTGAAAATCTATAAAGATCTGGTATCTGGATCACTTGATCTTGCTTAGAAAATCTTCCTTTTTTCTCCTGGAAACTTCTACCTTACTTCCATCGCTCATCACTGCATAGCCGCCATCTTCTTTAATGAAGCGAACCATGTGGTTCATATTTATAAGATGGCCGTGATGGACACGGATGAACTCCTTTTCGGGAAGAAGGTCTTCGTAGTGCTTAAGTGTTGCGGAAACAAGATATTTTTTCCCTCCTGTCAGGTAAACATTTGTGTAATTGTCATTTGCCTCACACCGAATGATATCTTTAATTAATACCACTTCATAAGCATGGCCGATAGGCAGGGTGATCTTGCTGAACTGGCTTTCGTTCTGCTTTACATTTTCAAGTAGCGAGCGGAGGTTTGCTTCGTTGGAAAATTTCTGATTTCGCTCGGAAACTTTTTTAACCGCCTGCATCAGCTCATCGGAATCAATGGGCTTCAGCAGGTAATCCAACGCGCTGAATTTAATTGCTTTTACAGCAAACTTATCGCTGGCTGTTGTGAAAATAACATCAAACTTTAAATCTCCCAACTTTTCAAGCACATCAAACCCGCTGCCATCGGGCATCATAATATCAAGAAACAATAGCTGTGGAGCTGATGAACGAACAAGGGCAATGCCGCTTTGCACTGAATCTGCCGTACCCACAATATTTATCTCGGGGTGGTTTTGCTCAATCAGGCTTTTAAGTATCTCGCGACTTTTTTGCTCGTCATCTATTATAATCGCTCGTATCATAGAATATTAGTTACACCCCGCTCATATAGGGAGATCAGCAAAAAAGTAAAAGCAGATTTTTTATTTGGTTTTTTTATCCTCTTCTCCATCCGCATCGCCATCCTTTCCGTTCTTATCAGTGATCTCTTTACCGGTTTCCTCGTCACCATCCCCGTCCTTGCCGCCTTTATCATTTATCACTCTTTTGTTTTCTCCATCGCCATCACTATCCTTGTTGTTTTTATCATTTATTTC
>Ga0163151_10005834_pt1 | contig 15430 bp, 13 predicted proteins | sample OliLakLV19MP5IB2_FD_145596 | JGI IMG/M metagenome (GOLD analysis project Ga0163151, IMG submission 145596) | Freshwater microbial mat bacterial communities from Lake Vanda, McMurdo Dry Valleys, Antarctica - Oligotrophic Lake LV.19.MP5.IB-2 | ecosystem: Environmental > Aquatic > Freshwater >...
GAGTTATTCAGCAAACCCTATATATAAAATATACTGATCATGAAAAAATATTTTCTTTGTATTATTATATCTTTTCTCACCATCGATTTTGTAATTGCACAAACTAGCTTTTCTACAAAACTTGCCGATTCTGCTGCAGAATTAATTAAGCAATATGTGATATACGATTCAAGTTATGATACTATTGCCTACCCCAATGGTGACGTGGCAAATAACAAAGGTGTATGCACCGATGTGGTAATTAGAGCTTACAGAAAATTGGGCATAGATTTGCAAAAAGAAGTACATGAAGATATGCTTGCAAATTTTAAAAAATATCCAAACTATTGGGGCTTGAAAAAACCTGATAAAAATATAGATCACAGACGTGTCCCTAACCTCATGACTTTTTTTACCCGACAAGGAACCGTAAAAACTATCACAAAAAATGCAGCGAATTATCTACCTGGCGATATCGTCTGCTGGCGATTAAGCGGAGAAAGCACCCATATAGGTTTGGTGGTGAACCAAAAATCGGAAGATGGAATGCGATATATGATAGTACATAATATTGGCAGTGGTCAAGTGCTCGCCGATTGTTTGTTTGATTTTACAATCATTGGACATTATCAGTATGGGAAATGATTATTAATTTCTTTTTGGGAGAGAAATAAGTAGGAAAAACATTTTCGTTTTCAAAGTGTTTTATCTATCCATCCTTAATTTTTAACTATATGTTATTTAAATTCAATCGTGAAAAATTTGCTGAGCTATTGCTTGTTTCAGATATACCCGTACTAGTAAATTGTACTGTCCCGTTTGATCCTGTTTCACGCCTCTCTATTGATATGATCAAAGAACTATCAAAAAAAAATGAAGATAACATTTTGTTCATGAATGTGGATTTAGATGAAGATGAGAGCACAGTGCTTATTCACAAATATAATATTAGAAATGCACCCCTTGCATTACTTTTTTATAAAGGTGAACTGATCGGAAGAAGAATAGGTTGTGGGAACGAAAACTGCATTAATCCTTTGCTAGATTATTTCATTCCCAATAATAAATCAGTTGATGAACTTGTGCAACATGAGGCCAGTTAATTTTATCTCATTTATTAGTTTTGCTCCGGCAAATGTAATCCCGACATAAAGAGCAAAGTATTTATAATCTGATTATATAATCAACAAATAAATAAACCCTTCGATTATCCTTCCGCACCGCAGCGGCAACTCAGGATGACAACGTCCTACTTCGCAAAAGCCTCAGCCAATAAATCAGCTTGCTCTTGTGCAAATACTTTAGAGAAACCTGTGGCCGATGATGCACTACTCTTGCGGCTTACGAGCTTCATTTTAAAAGTTTCTTCACTACGCAATAAGAAAGTCCAAGCACCTTGGTTTTTTGGCTCTTCTTGCACCCAATAATATTGTGCTTTTTTATACTTTTTTCTAATAGCATCCATCTGTTCTTCGGGCAAAGGATATAATTGTTCTATGCGAACAATAACTATATCATTACGTTTGTCGGCCACTTTTTTGGCAAGCAATTCATAATAAATTTTTCCAGTGCAGAATAATACACGTTTTATTTGTGCAGGTTTTGCCTCGTTGTCATCTATTAATTCTACAAAGCCTCCTGTTGTAAAATCTTTCAATTTGCTTATGCATAAAGGATGGCGGAGCAATGATTTCGGAGTCATTACAATTAAAGGTATTCTAAAATTACGGTGCATTTGTCTGCGTAATAAATGAAAATAATTAGCAGGTGTAGACGGATAAGCAACCTGCATATTATAGTTTGCACATAATTGCAGGAAACGTTCGAGACGTGCACTGCTATGCTCGGGGCCTTGTCCCTCTTGCCCATGTGGTAATAACATCACCAATCCATTGGGTGTTTTCCACTTGGCACCTGCTGAGCTGATAAATTGGTCTATAATAATCTGAGCACCGTTTCCAAAATCGCCAAATTGTGCTTCCCATAAGGTTAAACAATTGGGCGTGGCCAATGCATATCCATATTCAAAACCTAAAACCGCATACTCGCTCAACAAAGAATTATATATTTCAAATTTGCCTTTATTGCCCATATTGCTCAAAGGAACATATACTTCTTCAGAGTCTTCTCTTTTAATAACTGCATGGCGGTGACTAAAGGTTCCGCGTTCGCAATCTTGTCCGCTCATTCGCACATCATAACCTTCACTATTCAAAGTAGCATACGCCATTAATTCACCCATGGCCCAGTCATAACTATCATTTTTTATCATGGCTTTTCTATCGCCAAATAATTTTTGTATCTTATTAATGGGTTTAAAATCTGTGGGGATATCTGTGAGTTTTTCTGCTAACTCTTTAAACCGTTTTTGCGTAACTTTTGTATTAGGCGATGGTACCTGAAAATCTTCTTTTGTTGCAATCCCCAATCCTTTCCAATAACTCGCTATGAAGTTAGTCACTTTGCCTGCACCACTTTCTTTCGATTCGTTCAAACGCTCTTGCAACATTTGTCTGAAACCTTGCTCCATTTCTTTGGCAAGGTCAGCTTCTATAGCACCGCTATTTTCTAATTTACTTTTATATATTTCTCTGGGGTTGGGATGTTGCTCAATCAGCTTATATAATAATGGTTGTGTGAAACGGGGTTCATCACCTTCATTATGTCCATATTTTCTGTATCCTAGCAAATCAACATATACATCGGTATCAAATTTTTGACGATATTCCATTGCCAAATTAACAGCGTACACTACTGCTTCCACATCGTCCCCATTCACATGGAACACGGGGCACAGTGTAACTTTGGCTACATCGGTACAATAAGTTGAAGTGCGTCCATCAATAAAGTTGGTAGTAAAACCAATTTGATTATTGATAACAATATGAACGGTGCCTCCGGTTTGGTAAGCTTTGAGTCCGCTCATTTGTTGTACTTCATATACAATTCCTTGCCCTGCCAATGATGCATCGCCGTGCATTAAAATCGGACAAATTTTATCTACATTTCCTTTATGGTCATTATCGAGCTTAGCTCTGGAGATACCTTGTACCACAGGGTTTACAGCTTCCAAATGACTGGGGTTTGGACTTAAAGTAAGTTTGATTTTTTTTCCCGCATGATTTTTATATTCGGTCGAATATCCCAAATGATATTTAACATCGCCTTCAAAAAGTCCATCGCCTTCACTCACTTTTCCTTCAAATTCTTTAAATATATCATTATAAGTTTTGCCCATAATATTGGCCAATACATTGAGGCGGCCACGATGTGCCATACCTATTATATATTCTTCAATGCCAAGTTCGGCACCCGCATTTATCACAGCGTCCAAAGCGGGTATTACAGTTTCGGCACCTTCTAATGAGAATCTTTTTTGCCCCACAAATTTGGTGTGCAGGAAGTTTTCGAATACTACCGCTTGGTTTAATTTTTTGAGTATTTGTCTTTTTTGCTCAATACTAAAATTGGGCTGGTTGCGTGTCGACTCCATTTTTTCCTGGAGCCATTTTATTTTTTCGGGGTCTCTTATATATACATATTCGGCTCCTATCGATTCGCAATAGGTTGCTTCCAGATGTATAATGATATTACGTAAAGTGGCAGGACCAATTCCTAATTCTACACCTGCATTATATATCTTGTCGAGGTCATTTTCGTTGAGTCCAAAGTTCTTCAAGCTCAAGTCAGGAAAGTATTTGCGTCGCTCTCTTACAGGATTTGTTTTGGTAAATAAATGGCCACGGGTGCGATAACCTTTTATTAAATTAAGTACATTAATTTCTTTGAGCATATCATCGCTCACCGAAAGTGGGCCATTATTCTTTTGTTGGCCTAGTTCAAATCCTTCAAAAAATTTACGCCATCCAAAATCCACCGAATCGGGATTTTGTTTATAATCTTCGTAAAGTGCGTCTATGTAACCAATCTCTGCATTGGACAAATAATTGTCAGTAATCATTTATATAAAATTAGGGTCGCAAAGATAACCCAAGTTTGCAAGCATAAAAAAAGCCCACCGAATTGGTGAGCTTAAATTTTTTGCATCGTTCAAATGCTTACTTCACTTTCTTAGAAAGTTCAGCACCGGCTTTAAATTTAACTACTTTTTTAGCAGCAATTTTTATTTCTTTGCCAGTTTGTGGGTTACGGCCTTTACGAGCTGAGCGTTGAGCTACAGAGAAAGTACCAAATCCTACAAGGATTACTTTGTCGCCTTTTTTCAAAGCGGTTGAAGTAGATGCTAAGAAAGAATTCAATGCTGCTTGAGCTTGAACTTTGGTTACTTTGGCATCTGAAGAGATGTTGTTGATTAAATCAGCTTTGTTCATGATTTTTGGTGTTTTTTTAAGTTAGATAATAAATGAATTTTATGCTTGCAAATTATTGCCAAGCGTTGATATCACAAGTGTTTACAAGGCTTTTTTATTCACATTGCAGCAAAAACAGGGGTTTGAAGGTATTTTACAACTTACAATACTGAAAATCAAGTCATAAAATATTGTCATTTTTTGCTATATTATATATTTGTAGCAACAAATCGGCTGAGTTATCCACATTATCAAGGGTATAGCGGGCTTTTTCATAGTAAATTTTTCGCTTAAAAATGAGATTTTCCAATTTTTTTTGAATTATTATAGTGTCCAATTTATCCAACAGGGGACGGGGTTTCAAGGGTATTTCCAAAAGGTTTTTTAGCAATAATTGTATATCACACCTTATATATATAGTAATACCATTATTTTTCATCAGCTCCATATTGTCCATAAAACAAGGCGTACCACCCCCGCATGATATAATAGTAGGTTTGTCTATTTCTTTGCAAATTCTGCCCAATGCGTCATGCTCAATCTGCCTAAAAAAAGTTTCTTTTTCGGTTTCAAAAATTTCTGCAATGCTTTTATTACTTGCTTTTTCTATATAATCATCGAGGTCGATATGATTAATGCCGTATGCTTCGGCAAACGATTTTGCAGAAGTGCTTTTGCCGCAACCGGGCATCCCTACTAGAAAAATTATGGGTTTGGTCACTATATATGTTGAGTGGTTTTAAAGTGGTTTTAAAAAAAAGTTCTCCAAATCAAAAAAATAAACCTATTTTTGTGGCGTGTAAATAATGATAAAGAGGGGACAACAGTCCCCTTTTTGTTTGTTTTAAAATGAGCAACGAAATTACGGCTTTAGTAGAAAACTGGGTGAATGAAGCCACCAATGGCACTGATATTTTTTTGGTAGAGGTACGCAAAGGAGTGAAAGATGGACGAATAGCTATTTTTATCGATGCCGACGAAGGAGTAACGATTGACAAATGCACTTTAGTAAATCGATACCTCAACGAAAAACTTGAGGAAATGGACCCAGACCACAATTATACCACAGAGGTATCGAGTCCAGGAGTAGACAAAGCTTTGAAACTGCCGAGACAATATTTGCAACACAAAGGACGAATACTAGAAATAAAAAGAAAGGACGGGGCATTATTTAAAGGTTGGCTTAAAGAGATAGGAGAAAAAAGTATCATTTTAGAAGACCGTAAAATAAACCTTTTGAGTAATAAAAAAGTAAAACCAGATAACGAAATTGATTTTGACCAAATAGCCGAAAGCCACGTCATCGTTAGTTTCCATTAAAATATTAAAATATTAATATAATAAATATACAAATATGCACAGTGTAGGATTGGTCGACTCGTTCGCCGAGTTTAAAGACCTAAAAAACATTGACCGGGCCACAATGATTAGGGTTCTTGAAGACGTATTCAGGCAAATGATCAAGAAAAAGTTCGGTACTGATGAGAATTTTGACATCATTATCAATGACCAAAGTGGCGACTTAGAAATATATCGTACCCGCACGGTAGTTGATGATGACGACTGTTATTCAACCGCTTTAGAAATAGAGTTGGCTGATGCACACAAGGTAGACCCTGACCTTAATGTGGGCGACGACTGTATTGAGGAAATGAACTTTCTCAAGGAATTTGGTCGCAGGGCAGTGCTTACCGCCCGTCAAACCTTGATGAGCCGCATTATGGAGCTTGAAAAAGATGAGCTATATAAAAAATATAAAGACCGTGCAGGCGAGTTACTTAGTAACGGCGAGGTTTATCAGATATGGAAAAACGAGCTGATGGTACTTGACGAAGACGGCAATGAACTAATTCTGCCCAAACGTGAAATGATACCTGCCGATTTCTATAAAAAAGGTGATACCGTAAAAGCAGTTATATATAAAGTAGAAATGGTGAATGGTAGCCCCAAAATTATTTTGAGCCGCACCGCACCCGTATTCTTAGAGCGTTTATTTGAACTGGAAGTGCCAGAGATTTTAGATGGACTAATCACCATTAAAAATATAGTACGTGAGCCAGGTGAGCGTGCCAAAGTAGCAGTAGAAAGCTATGACGACCGTATCGACCCCGTAGGTGCATGTGTAGGTATGAAGGGAAGTAGAATACACGGTATAGTTCGCGAACTTCGCAACGAAAATATTGATGTAATTAACTATACTACTAACCTACCTTTATATGTATCGCGTGCTTTGAGCCCCGCAAAAATTTCCGACATAAAAGTTGACCAAACAGAGAAAAGAATTGCGGTATACTTGAAACCAGACCAAGTGAGTTTGGCTATTGGTAAAGGCGGTCATAATATTAAACTAGGTGGTAAATTGGTTGGGTTCGAAATAGATGTATATCGTGAAACTGAGGAAGAACAAGGTATAGATGTGGACTTGGACGAATTTGCAGATGAAATAGATAGCTGGATTATTGACGAGTTGAAAAACATCGGACTTGATTCTGCTAAATCTGTCCTTGCAGTTTCTGATGAAGATTTAGTAAGACGTACCGAATTGGAAGAAGAAACCGTAGTGGAAGTGAAGAAGATATTACAAGCTGAGTTTGAAGACTAAGACTGTGATACAAACGAAATGAAAAGATGAACGAGATATTTATGTTTATATAACATGAGCTGATAGGGTTATTACATATTGTTTTTACAATACGGTTACGCTGCAAGCTCTGGTTTGATAGGCAACATATTCCGTTGATAGGTAAAACTGCAATTCAATGAGGATTGAAAGCAGAACCATCAAATGAAAAACTGTAACAATAAAATATTAACCCATGAGTGGAATATACACATTATTAAAGGTAGCTAAAGAAATCAATGTCGGCAAAGACACGATTGTCGAATTTTTGAAAAGCAAGGGTCATGTTATAGACCCCAAGCCCACCGCTAAACTTACAGAAGAACAGAACCAATTGGTAATGGCTGAGTTTGCCTCGGAGGCTCAGGTAAAAGCTGAGGCTCAGCAAATGAAGGTTGATAAACCTCGCAACGCTCAAATTTTAGCTAGCGAATTAGCACCCAAAAATCGCCCCAATATATTGGAAGAAGAAGAAAGGCAAGTGCTTATTAAAAATGCTGATTTGTTGACTCGTGAACAACAACAAGCTGCTAAGAAAAAAGCTGCTCCCAAGGTAGAAACACCCAAAGAAATAGAAGTTGAGGCCCCTGCAGAAATTATTGCAAGCGAGCCAGAAGCCGCACCTGTAGAAGAGCCCAAAAAGAAGGAAGAAAAATCGACCAAGACTAAATTGGGCATCAAGGTCATGGACAAAATCGATTTAGATAAAGTTCGTGAGGATCCTATCCGCTCTGACAGAACTCCTAAAAAGAAGAAAGCAGAACCTACAAAGCCGATAGTGGAAGCGGTGAAAGAAGAAGAAAAGCCCAAGGCTAAGAAGAAAAAGGTAGAAGAAGAAAAAGTGGAGCCAGCTCCAGTTGTAGAAACAAAGAAAACAACCAAAGTAGTTAAAGTGCCCGAACCTGAAATTGATGCTGAAGAAAAAAAACTCATTACTCCAAATTATCAAACTCTAGGCGGAATTAAATTAATGGGGAAAATTGAATTGCCCGTCGAAAAAGTACCCGAGCCTAAAAAGAAAACAGATCATGCCGCCGCAAATGCTGCTGCCAATGAAGAAAAGAAAAAACGCAAACGCAAACGAATAGGCGGTGAGAAGGTTTCTATCACACAATTTGGAGCACAAGGAGGAGGTGCCGCTGGTGCCCCCAGTAAACCTGGTGACCGCCCAGCATGGAAAGATGATAAGAAGGAAATTTCTGCCAAAGAGGTTCAAGATAAATTAAAGGCAACACTTGCACGAATAAATCCGGGCAGTCGCAAGCCCAATTTGGGAGACGTGCGATCGAAACTACGCAAACAAAAACGTAGTAGCATGGCCGATAGACGCGAAGAAGCGATGGCCGAGCAAGAACTGCAAAGCAAAGTATTAAAAGTAACGGAATTCCTTTCGGCCAATGAGCTTGCAAAGATGATGAACATGCAGGTTACACAGGTGATACAAGCATGTTTCACTTTAGGTATGATGGTCTCCATCAACCAACGTTTAGATGCAGAAACTATTAGTATCGTTGCTGATGAATTTGGTTATACCGTAGAGTTTGTTAGTGCCGATATTCAAGAAGAAGTGAAAGAAGAGGAAGATGATCCCACAGATTTGCTTCCTCGCCCTCCAATCGTTACTGTAATGGGTCACGTGGATCATGGTAAAACATCGTTGCTCGATTATATAAGAAGTTCAACCGTAGTGGCAGGCGAGGCTGGAGGAATTACCCAGCACATTGGTGCTTATGAGGTAACCCTTCAAAACGGAAAACAAATTACCTTCCTCGATACTCCTGGTCACGAAGCGTTTACAGCCATGCGTGCTCGTGGAGCTAAAATGACGGACATCGTTATTATAGTAATTGCTGCAGATGATAGCGTGATGCCTCAAACAAAAGAAGCCATAAGTCACTCGCAAGCAGCTGGAGTTCCTATTGTATTTGCTTTAAATAAAGTAGATAAAGATGGAGCAAATCCTGATCGTATTAGAGAGCAACTTTCGGCTATGAATATATTGGTAGAAGAATGGGGCGGAAAGTTCCAATCGCAAGAGATATCAGCTAAAAAAGGAATGGGTATAGAAGCATTACTTGAAAAAGTATTGATAGAAGCTGAGATGCTCGACCTAAAAGCAAATCCTGACAAACGTGCGGTAGGTGCTATTATAGAGGCATCGCTCGATAAGGGTCGTGGAATAGTTGCTACTACTATGATACAAGCAGGTACCTTGCGGATAGGTGACCCTATCCTTGCTGGTGTGCATGCAGGTAAAGTAAAAGCCATGTTCAACGAACGTAACCAAAAAATTACCGAGGCAGGCCCCTCAACTCCCGTATCCATATTAGGTTTTCAAGGGGCACCGCAGGCTGGCGACAGATTTATTGTGGCAACGAGCGAAGCCGAAGCCAGAGATATTGCCAATAAACGTTCGCAATTAATGCGTGAACAAGGACTTCGTACCCATAAACATATAACATTGGATGAGATAGGTCGTCGTTTGGCAATTGGTAACTTTAAGGAGTTGAACTTAATTGTGAAAGGCGATGTGGATGGATCAGTAGAAGCGTTGAGTGATTCATTACTGAAAATATCATCAACCGAAATTCAGGTAAATGTGATGCACAAAGCCGTTGGGCAAATATCGGAAACTGACGTTATGTTGGCTTCTGCATCCGATGCTATTATTATAGGTTTCAATGTGAGACCAAGTACACAAGCTCGCAAACTTGCCGAAGCTGAAGATATAGATATTCGTTTGTACTCTATTATATATAATGCCATTGAGGAAGTGAAAGCCGCTATGGAAGGTATGTTGGCTCCATCGTTAGAAGAGAAAATTACTTGTAATGTGGAAGTACGTGACTTGTTTAAAGTGCCCAAGGCAGGAACTATTGCAGGTTGTATGGTTACTGAAGGTAAAATTAATCGCAATACCAAAATACGTGTAATACGCGATGGCGTGGTAATGCACACAGGTGAAATCTCGTCACTGAAACGCTTTAAAGATGACGTGAGAGAAGTAGCAACAGGTTACGACTGCGGTATTAGTATCAATAAATTTGATGCAATAGAAATAGGAGATATTATAGAAGGTTACGAAGAAGTGGAAGTGAAGAGAAAATTGGTGTAACTATTAAAATCTGATTTTTTTGCATAAAATTATTGTCTTATGAGTGCTCTAGAATTAAAAGTGTATGAACTGTTCAAATCAAAATTTGGTGAGAATGAAGCTTCTTCTATCATTGAATATTTTGAATCAAAAGCTGAACAGAAGTATATAGAAAAAAAAGATGTTCTTGCTACTAAAGAAGATTTAAGCCAATTGCAAACTAGGCTTACGCGATCAATTTTTATTGCCAACACTATTCAATTTATTGCTACCATTGCCAGTATAGTTGCCATTATTAAAATGATAAAGTAAGTTATACCAATTCTTAAACTAAAATAGTTCTCCGCCTGTGGCGGATTTAGTTTTTAGAATGGCAATGCCTAACTACATCCCGAATGCCCCGCTTAATCCCGATAATTATCGGGATGCGGGGGGATTAGTCCCTTTCTTTTGGACTATTATATATTGAGTTTCGGTATAATTCTCTAAATTCTTCAAGCAGTCAAATAATTCTGGTTTATATTCAACACATATGCCTTTGTGATTGTTGGTATAATGAGACCACATTAAATTATTCTTATTATTTTCTATCAAGGAGCACGAGGCAATTGTCTGTGCTATTGCTGTCGTCGTTCTTGTTGAATGTACCAAGTGAAACCAGAGTGCTCTAATGCGTGCTTTTGCCACCAAACAAAGTCACCTTTTGTATTATCTGTATTGTCCTTGAAATATTGTTCTTCATGTCCGTCACCGAATGTGTCAATGTCTTTATTAAACTTTAATTCATATGGATCATTTAACTTAGATGCTGCGGATAATTTAATAGACGCTTTTTCTCCAATAAGTTTTTCAACTATATCAGTGGACTGAAGAGTATAAAATTTAAACACTGTTAGTTTTTGCTATTTTAAATTAAGTCTAATTTTTCTGCCCATTGTGGAAGTTATCACCGACCATAAACCTCCAACAAATCTATCACTTTCACCTCAATTATTTCGTGGTGGTTTCCCAGCATTTAAAAAAAGATATATTTCTAACTAACAAAATTTCCGCTCAGCGGAGAGACTATGAAACAAGTTCGGAATGACGCTACGCGGGGCTGTCCCATTGGGCAAAAAAACACACAGCATGAGAGAAACAGTTCCGAAGCAGCCGAATGACAATTACCACTTATTCCTTACTACTAACTCTTCATCCCCAAAGCCTCCCAAGCCATTTGAGCAGCAACCTGCTCGGCTTTCTTTTTCACGTGGTCTTTGCCTTCGCCCATCTGCTTGCCATCAACCCACACAAAAGCGTGGCGGAGTTTGTGGTTTCCGTTTTTTAGTACAGGGCCTTCTTCAAATTTTACTTCTTTGTTGGTACGCTGTGCCCACTCAAGTAATAGGCTTTTAAAGTTGTTTTCGGTTTGTTCTAAGTTATCAATATCTATATGATTTTTGATGAGGTACTGTAATATAAACTTTTGTGTTTTCTTAAATCCTTTATCCAGATAAACCGCACCAATAATGGCTTCCATGGCATTGCCATAAGCTGTTTCTATCCCATGTATACCACCGCTAAAGTTCTTTTTCTCCAGCATCACCAATTGGTCCAATCCAATTTTACGAGCCAGTTTATTTAAGCTTTCACGGCTCACTATCTTCGAACGCATCTGTGTTAGAAAACCTTCATAACGATAAGGATATTTGAGGAAAACCATTTCGGCAACCACACTATTCAATATAGCATCGCCCAAAAACTCTAAACGTTCGTTGCTGTTTTTATGGCCATTATGTTTTAGCTCATCAGCAACAGTGCTGTGTTTCAGAGCTTGTTTATATACATTGATATTATTGGGCAATAAGCCCAAAATGGATTTCAACTGTTTTTTCAGTTCCTTATCAGGTGGGAATATATTTTCTTTATTATTCACTATTGTATAACGTCATTCTGAGTCTTGCTTAAGGCGAAGAATCTCATCAATTGTAGACAGATTGCTTCGTTCCCTGTCTGCCGACAGGCAGGCTCGCAATGACGGTAGGTTTTATAACCGCAATAATAATATAAAAACGCAATCGATTTTGTCTTAACTACACAAAAAGTTTTTCCATATCTGTAGGCGAAAGGATTTTCACTGTGCGTTTCCCCGCTATATCGAAATAAGGATTTTCGCATTGGAACAAATCATTAAACAGACTTGCCATCTCTATAGCCGATAGTTCTTCGTCTTGTTTCACGCCTGTTTTGCGGGCTATGGAACGGGCCAATATATCAAGTCTATCTCCCTTGGCTTGTGTTTGTGTTTGCTTAAAATCGTCGACCATTCCTTCTATCAAAAGTTTTTCATTGGAATTTTTGATTCCTGCGGGAACGCCATTAATAATTAAAGAATTTTTGCCAAACACGGCCAAATCAAAACCCATTAAAGCTAGGTGCGGTAGCAGGTCATGCACAATTACAAAATCGCTAGGTTGCAAATCGACCAACTGTGGAAACAAACGTTCTTGTGTAGGAATCTGTTGTCCATTGGCTGAACGCAGATACTTTTCATACAATATTCTTTCATGTGCTTTTTCTTGGTCTATAATATACAATTCGTCACCTGTTTGTGCCAATATATATTTACGGTTCACTTGCCAAATACTGTCGGCAGCAGGGGCAGGCTTTCTTATAATAGTTTCTGGAGTTGAACTCTTGCCCACAAACTCTTGATTCAAACTTGCTTGCTCTGCTTCAAATCGTTCACTAAAACTACTTTTGCCATCAACCTCAAATATCTTTTTCCAATCGCCCCTGCTATTATTAGTACTTCTCGATTGTCCTCCAGGATTGAATCCCACATTTGTATCAATTTTGGGCTGTGTGGCATACATGCCAGGCTTTACCGTAAATGCAGCCATATTAAAATCTGCTTCGGGTACTTGTATATGATCGCCCAAAGCTTTGCGAGAAACGGCATGCAAAAACTGATATATAATACGTTCGTCTTCAAACTTTATTTCTGTTTTTTGAGGATGTACATTCACATCAATACTTTGTGGAGCAACAGAAAAAAAGAATACATAAAATGGAAATACATCTTTCGGTATTAGTTCTTTGTAGGCCGATGATATCGCATGGTTTAAATAACCATCACGAAAAAATCTATTATTTACAAATAAGTATTGCTCACCTCTAGTTTTCTTTGCCACTTGCGGCACACCCACAAAACCTCTGATAGAAGCCACACTGGTAATTTCTTCTACATATAATATTTCATCAGCTTTTTTATCGGCAAATACCTCAAGAACTCGCTGTTCCAATGTTCCTTTTTTTAATTTGAACATCTCATTGCCATTATTATAAAACTCAAAAGCAATATCGGGATGTGGCAATGCCACACGCAAAAACTCATCTATAATATATTTTGTTTCAACTGGATTTGATTTGAGAAATTGCCTACGTGCCGGAACATTATAAAACAAATTCTTCACCGTAATACTTGTGCCTGCATTTCCATTTACTGCTTCTACCGATTTCACTTCCGAACCTTCTATCATAATCTCCGTAGCCACTTCATCAGTATGGCGGCGTGTACGCATTTCGGTATGAGCGATTGCTGCAATCGATGCCAAAGCTTCACCTCTAAATCCCTTAGTATTCAGTTTAAATAAATCATCGGCACTTGAAATTTTGGAAGTAGCGTGTCGTTCCCAACTCATGCGGGCATCGGTTTCGCTCATTCCCGCACCATCATCTATAACTTGTATTAGGGTGCGGCCACCATCTTTTATATGCAATATAATAGTTTGGCTTCCCGCATCCACGGCGTTCTCCAGCAGTTCCTTCACTACCGACGCAGGACGTTGTATTACCTCGCCGGCAGCAATTTGGTTTGCCACATGCTCAGGTAATAGTTTTATGATATCAGCCATTGCCGCAAAGATAATTTGATTTGGGGGCTAAAAAGCTTAGTGGATATATATTGTATTTTTTGTGGGTAATAAGTTTGACGAAATCTAGTAAATAAGTCTCTTAAAAGGTCGTCCCTACAGGACTTTAGGCTGTTCCTTTGTTTTTTTTACCAAAAGGTCACCCCGCAGGGGTTTTAATACTCAAATTACAAGTCACATGGGGACGAACTTTTGGTAAAATTGTATATATATACTAGAAGTCCCATCGGGACGGCCTTTAAAAGGAGACAGCAAATCCAGATATATAGGGGATTTAGAACAATTACTTCAACAAGTCCTTATATTCCTTCAAATGCTCTTTCAACTTTTCTATTACAACTTCAATAGGTTCATCACTCTCGCCACCTGAGGCATTAAAGTGACCACCACCATTAAAATATTTGCGGGCAAATTCATTACATGGAAAAGTTCCTTTACCTCTGAAAGACATTTTTACTTTCACCCTGCGGTCGATAACCAATATAGCGAGCTTTACACCGCTAATAGTTAAGCCCCAATTAACCAATCCTTCGGTATCGCCAGTAAGCACACCGTAATGTTTTATTTCATTTCTATCGAGCACCATAATGGTGGTATTAAGCTCAGGAAAATATTCTAATTTGTGTGCCAGGGTATATCCAATTAATTGCGTACGTCGTAAAGTAAAACTATCATATATATGACTTTGCACTTGGTCGCTTTTTACGCCACAATCTAATAGGCGAGCAACAATGCGGTGAGTATTTCCTGTGGTAGTATCGTGGCGGAAGTTGCCCGTATCAGTTAGTATACCTGCATACAAACATTCAGCAATGTCTTTATTCATCAAAGCATCGTCGCCCATTATATTAATAAAAGTATATATCAATTCGCAGGTGCTACTTGCTTTGGTATCGTGCAGGCGATATTCATCAAAAGGTTCTGGCTCTAAGTGATGGTCTATCATTACTTTGGTAGCTTTGCACAGGGCTACTTCATGACCCATTTCATTAATACGTTTCAGGGCATTAAAATCTAAGCAAAATATAATATCAGCCTCGGCTATCAGTGCTTTCGACTTCGCAACTTGGTCTTCATATATAATAACACTATCATTACCTGGCATCCAGTTAAGGAAAGCACCATAATCGGTGGGCGTAACTACCACTACATGCTCAAAGTTTTTAAGTTTTAAATAATTATATAATCCCAACGAAGAACCCAGTGCGTCAGCATCGGGCTTGTGGTGGGTGGTAATAAGGACACGCTTATCGGGCGTTAGTATATCTTTTAATTCTATAATAGGTTTCACGCTGCAAATATAAGTGGTAAGTAGCAAGTGGTATGTGGTATGTGGTATGTGGCTGACGCCGCATGGACATTATTACTTACCACTTATCAATTACTTCTACTTTGACAAGTTAAAAAAAGAGGTTCGATAGGTATGATATTTGCTATATAAAAAGCAACACTATAATATATACACCATAAGCAACCATACTCAAAACCAGCCGATGAGAATCGGCTTATCATC